>Ga0316203_1000317_pt1 | contig 69046 bp, 68 predicted proteins | sample 6monrhotite_MG_FD_204940 | JGI IMG/M metagenome (GOLD analysis project Ga0316203, IMG submission 204940) | Microbial mat bacterial communities from mineral coupon in-situ incubated in ocean water Damariscotta River, Maine, United States -... | ecosystem: Environmental > Aquatic > Marine >... | reverse complement strand
AATGAAAGTTGTTATTCTTGCCGGTGGATTGGGCTCGCGCATTGCCGAAGAATCCGACCTGCGTCCCAAGCCCATGGTCGAAATCGGCGGTATGCCGATCTTGTGGCATATTATGAAAATGTATGCCGCGCACGGGCTGACGGACTTTGTCATTTGCTTGGGCTACAAGGGCTATATGATCAAAGAATACTTCGCCAATTATGTTTTGCACCGTTCCGACGTGACCGTCGATCTGGCGCAAAATAAAATCACCTATCATTCCACCGAAGCCGAAGACTGGTGTGTCACTTTGGTCGATACCGGGGCCGACACCATGACGGGCGGGCGGGTCAAACGGGTGGCGTCTTATTTAGATCCTGATCAGCCTTTTTGCATGACCTATGGTGATGGTTTATGTGACGTGAACATAACGGACCTAGTCGCCTTTCACAAAGCCGAAGGCCGCGAGGCCACGGTGACCGTGGTGCGCCCATCGGGACGTTTTGGCGCGACCCGGTTAGACGGCACACGGGTCAGCGAATTTGTCGAAAAGCCAGCGGGCGATGGCGACTTTATCAACGGTGGATTCTTCGTCTTGAACGCGAGCGTATTGGACCGGATTGAACGCGAAGACACTGTGTGGGAGCAGGCCCCATTGCAAGGCCTCACCCAGGATGGTCAATTAAGTGCTTTTCAACATGATGGTTTTTGGCAACCCATGGACACGCTGCGCGAAAAACGCTTGTTGGAAGATTTATGGGCCTCGGGCCAAGCCCCGTGGAAGACTTGGGACTGAATGATGACGGCCAGTTCAGACGCTTGGGCGCGGACCACGACAATTGTAGTCACCCACCATTCCAGCGCCGTCATCGGGCCTTGCCTTGATAGCGTGGCTCGGTCCGCACGCATCATTGTGATTGATAACGAAAGCAACGACAACACGCTCGACATCGTGCGAAGGCACGCGCCCAAGGCCGAAATCATCATCAATAAAATCGGTGTCGGTTACGGCAATGCGGCCAGCCAGGGGCTGGCCTTGGTCGAAACTGAATATGCCTTGTTGATGAACCCAGATGCCGAATTCGTCGGTGAAGCCTATAAAGATTTGGTGGCAGAGGCCGATGCCAATCTTGATGCCGGGTTGTTGTCACCGCTTTTGATTGGCACCAACGGCGACCATGACCGGGCCTGGAACGGACCTTTGTTCAGCCGCGATCAAATGCCAAGCGACCGCAACTCAGAGCCCAAACCCGAAGGGACGTTTTGCACCTGGGTGGTGTCGGGGGCGGTGAACTTGGTGCGTATGTCGGCGATGCACGATGTGGGGTTTTTCGATGAAGCGATTTTCCTCTATCATGAAGACGATGATATTTGCATGCGCCTGATGAACGGTGGCTACAAAGTTTTGGTGGTGCCGAACGCCGTGTCCGGACACATTGGCGGTGGATCCATCGGCAGCGGCTGGCAAGTGCACTGGGAGAAGTTTTATAACATGTCGTGGTCGCGTCTGTATTTTGAAGCCAAGCACAACAACCTTGCAGCCGCACAAGCTTTAGGCTGGCGGCAAATGTTTAGGTTTGGCCCCAAGGCGTTGTTGGTGTTCCGCCCACAAAAGGCGCTGCGCGATGCGGCCCGGTTTTGCGGTGCCCTTGCTTTCATGCGCGGGGTTGCTGTGTCTAAAACCACCACCCGTGCCCGGCCGGAGATTCAATCATGATCAGCCCAGACTTCTGGCAAGGTAAACGCGTTTTGCTGACCGGACACACCGGGTTTAAAGGCACCTGGATGGCGTTGTGGTTGGAAAGCCTTGGTGCCGATGTTTATGGCTTTGGGTTGGAGCCAGAAACGGACCCCAGCCTGTTTAACCTGCTGTCACCGTGGTCGAGCATCACATCCACCATCGGTGATGTGCGCGACGCGTCCGCCGTCAAACGCTGTGTTGATGAGGCTGATCCTGAAATTGTCATTCACATGGCGGCTCAGGCTTTGGTGCGGCGATCGTACCGCGAACCCGCCGACACCGTGGCGTCGAATGTTATGGGCACGGTGAACTTGATGGAAGCTTTGCGGGATGTCAAAAATTTAAAGGTCGCATTGGTGATCACCAGCGATAAGGTCTACCAAAATACCGACGATGGCGAAGCCTTTGGTGAAGACGCGCCGTTGGGCGGCGACGATCCGTATTCCGCGTCTAAAGCGTGCCAAGAAATCATCACCCAGTCGTGGGCCAAAAGTTTTTTCCAAGATCGCGCGGTGGTGATCGCCACGGCGCGGGCTGGAAACGTGATCGGCGGCGGTGATTTTTCCGAAGACCGCCTGATCCCCGATATTTACCGGGCCTTGGCGGCGGGCGAAAAGCTCACCCTGCGCAGTCCTGACGCCACCCGCCCGTGGCAACATGTATTGGATTTGAACGCGGGCTATTTGATGTATGTCGAACGTTTGGCGGCTCAGCCAAAGTCCACGCCCCTGGCGATGAACTTCGGGCCTAGGCCGGGACCGAGTTCGACGGTCGGCGCGATTACGCAAAAAATGATGATGGCGCTGGGCCACGCTATACCAACGGATATTCAAGCCTCGACCCTCAAAGAAAAAACTCTGCTGTCGGTTGACGCCACCCGCGCGCACGAAATTTTGGGATGGTCGGCACAGTTGGATGTCGAGGCCACGGTGCGTTTAACCGCCGATTGGTATGGAGCGTTCCTGAACGGCGCCAAGGCCAAAGACATCACCGCCCGCCAGCTTAAAGAATACGGAGCCAAGTCATGACCACGTGTCGGTTTTGCGGATCAGCCATCGATTTGACCCTGGTGGATTTGGGCCAACAGCCGCCGTCCAACAGCTATCTTAAAACCGCCGATGCCCCGGAAAAATTCTTTCCATTGCACACGGTCGTGTGTGACGATTGCCATTTGGTGCAACTGGCTGATGATGTCCCAGCGGATGAAATTTTCACCGCCGACTACGCCTATTATTCCTCTTTTTCGGCCAGCTGGGTGGCGCACGCCAAAACCTATGCCGATACCATGACCGCCCGCTTTGGCCTTGATGGTTCAAACAAGGTTGTCGAAATTGCCAGCAACGATGGCTATCTGTTGCAGCATTTCGTTGCGGCGGGAATTTCTGTCCTTGGCGTTGATCCGGCGGCGGGCTGTGCCGAAGCGGCGAAGGCCAAAGGGGTGGCCACCGAAGTCGCCTTTTTCAATGCAGACACCGCAAAACGGTTACGGGCAGAAGGCCACGGCGCAGACCTGATGGCGGCCAACAACGTGATGGCTCACGTTCCCGACATCCGCAGCTTCGTCGAAGGTTTTGCCATTCTCTTGAATGATGACGGCGTGATGACGGTGGAATTTCCGCACCTGTTAAACCTGCTCAATTTGGTGCAGTTCGACACCATCTATCATGAACATTATTCGTATCTGTCACTTTTGGCGGTGGAACGCATTTTCGGCGAATGTGGGTTGCGCGTGTTTGACGTTGAAGAACTTGGCACCCATGGTGGCTCGCTCAGAGTTTTTGCCTGTAAAGCCGATACGGGTAGTCACGTTGAATGCCCAGGCTTGGCCAGGGTGCGGACCAAAGAACATGCCGCCGGGCTGCACACACGCGCTGCATACGAAGGATTCGATGCCAGATGTAAGGCGGTACGTTCTGGTTTGCGGCGCTTTTTAGAGGATGCCAAAGCGGATGGAAAAACTGTTGTCGCTTATGGTGCTGCCGCCAAAGGCAATACCTTTTTGAATTATGCCGAAGTCGATACGGACCTGATTGGTTTTGTTTGTGACGGCAACCCGGCCAAACAAAATTGTTTCTTGCCCGGCAGTCGCATTCCGGTTTTGTCTCCCGACCATATTGAAAGTGCTCAGCCGGATTATGTTTTAATTTTGCCGTGGAATCTGCGCACGGAAATCTCAGGCCAGCTTAAATCCATTCGTGCGTGGGGCGGTCAATTCGTGGTTGCGGTGCCCGAAATTGAGGTGTGGTGATGAAAATGACCCCGCTAAAAATTCACGGTGCGGCGGTGGTCGAGATCGAACCGTTGACGGACGAGCGGGGCTTTTTCGCCCGCAGTTTTTGCGCCCAAGACTTCAAAGACGCTGGTCTTGATCTGAACGTGGTGCAAAGCAATCTGTCGCACAACACCCACAAGGGCACTTTGCGCGGCCTGCACTATCAAGCCACCCCCAAGCCCGATCCGAAATTGGTGAGCTGTATTCAAGGCCGCATCTTTGACGTGGTGGTGGATATCCGCCCGGGCTCCGATACGTTTTGTCAGTGGCATGGCGTCGAGCTTTCGGCCGATAACCACACGTCTCTATTCGTGCCAGCAGGTTGCGCTCATGGCTTTATCACGCTGACGGACAACACGGTGGTGCACTATCAAATGGGCGAAGTGTTCGTGGCCGATTTGGCCCGGGGCGTGCGTTGGGATGATCCGGCCTTTGGAATTAAATGGCCGATGGTGCCGACGTCGATGGCTGAGCGCGATGCGGCTTATGCGGATTTTGGGCAGGGCTGATGACACGGATTTTGGTCACCGGGGCAACGGGTTTGATCGGCAAACACGCCGTGAATGCATTGGTAACTCGGGGCCTTGACGTTCACGCCGTTGCTCGCACCAAACCTGAAACATCACTGCCGGGAGTGACGTGGCATGAATGCGATTTATTGCAAACCAATCCCTGCACCTCAGACCTTCACGCCACCCACCTGTTGCATTTGGCATGGGTGACAGAGCACGGTAAATTTTGGAACGCACCTGAAAATAGAGATTGGCAAGACGCGTCAAAAAGCCTTATCAGCGCCTTTCAAAAACAGGGTGGACAGCGCGTGGTGATGGCCGGGTCGTGCGCTGAATATGATTGGAATGATTTGGGTGATGGCATTTGCCGCGAAGGCATAACGCCTCTGAATCCACATACTTTGTATGGCCAGGTGAAGGTCGAAACGCAAACGTGGCTGGCTGATTTTGCTGACCAGACGGGGCTCAGCCAAGCGTGGGGCCGGGTGTTCTTGCTGTTTGGCGCGGGTGAACATTCGAACCGTTTGGTGCCGTCCATCGTTAACGCCTTAGCGGCGGGGGACGAGGCCAAGTGTTCGTCGGGAACCCAAGTGCGTGATTTCATGGACGCCCAAGAGGTCGGGCTTGCCTTTGTCGAACTGTTGATGAGTAACGTCGAAGGAGCCGTGAATGTCGCAAGCGGCGTGCCTAGGAGCATCGGCGAAGTCGCCAAGGCGTTGGGCGAGATCGCCGGGCACCCTGACTTGGTAAAACTCGGCGCGTTACCCGATCGCCCCGACGACCCATCGGTTTTGGTGGCAGATGTTGCGCGGCTTAAAAATGAGGTTGGCTTTGCATCGTCCCAAGGTTTTGTGGACGCTTTAAAACGCGTTTACGATGGGGCTTGAGACTGGTTCCACCACGCCATAAGGGCCGTGAGCGTTCCGTCTACGGGTTCGGCCAATCCTCCCGAATAGTGCAGCCACGCTTCATATTCATCTTCATGCACACTGATCACGGTGGGAATGCCGCTGGCCATCAGCGCCATGAGATCATCGGCCAAGCCGCCGCCGTCACTTTCGGTTTTGCTAAAGCGCTCAACTACGCAAAGCTCAGCCGAACTTTTCAGGGCGCGGCGCAGCACTTCGGTGGCTTCGGTCAACTGGGCTAGGTTGAGGCTACAGCGCTTGTTATCTCGCTCGAACTGGGTTGGGCGCATCAGGGGAATGTGGGCGTTGGTTTTGATATCCACCGCATCAACGCCCCAGCGGCTGCCGTCATCATTTAACAGGTTCTCTTGCAACAATCCTTGGACATCGACGCCTTGGTTAAGCATCTGTTGGACAAAGGATTTGAGAATGCCCTTGGTCGTCGGGCCTGAACGATAACATACGGCGGCAATGCAAGGGTCCGGCATCGTGAGCTCCTATGGATGAGGGCCTTACTATAGAGGGGAACGTAAACCTGCATAGAAAAAACCCCGGCCAATTGGCCGGGGTTGTCGTCTGGGTCTGTTGCGTCGAGGGGGGGGAGGAACGGACAACAGACCCTTGAGTTGGTTTTGAGAGTCGCTTTAAGCCATTTGCGCCAAACCCAAGAGGGTCACGCCAATTGAGGCCAAGCCGACAACGGCGACGATGCTTGCGCAGCCTAGAGCGAGGCGGATGCTTTCGATTTTGTCTTGCGTTTTCTTTTCCATGGCTCTTCTCCTGAGTGTGTATGGCCTGCCAGCAATTGAAATGTGGGGCGGCGGGCCTGTTCAAATTATGATTATATATTTGCACAAGCGGACTGAACGTTAACTGAATTGAACCTGACGTTAAGCTGAATGGGGCGTTCAGTCTTATTGCTCATAAGGCCCTAACCCCCTTGAAATACAGTATTTATTTCGTTCAGGTTCGGCAGGCCTTTGAAAAAAAGCCCGAAAAAAGTTTGAAATCGTCTCAGGAAAAAAACAGAATTCGAACGTATGCTAGCGTTCGGAAATCATGTAGTCCGGCATCAGGCGGCCCATGGCCAACAGCAGTTGGTAGATGGCCATGCGGGCGTCATAGGAGGCGGTGGTATAGTTGATCTGAGCGTTGTTCACTTCGTTTTCAGCATCCAAAACGTTAATCACTGTTTCTTTGCCCGCATCGCGCAATTTTTTGCGGCTATCGAAGACTTCAGAGGCGATGTTTACGGCGTTGCCAAGAAGCTCTTTACGTTCACGGGCCGTGACCAAGGTCTGCCATGCGACCCGCGTCTGTTCGATGATTTTGCTGGTGATGAAATCATAATTATCCATAGACGCGCGGTAGTCGAAAGTGTTGCGTTCGGCGGCGGCTAAGGTTGATCCTCCCGAAAACAAGTCCCAATTGGCTGTCAGTACCATCGAATAATCGCGACGGGTATCAACCACGGTGTTGTTTTTGCGTTCATAATTTGCAGAACCGACCAAATCGAGAGTTGGATAGAGGGCACTTAACGTCTCTGTGCGTTTTTCGCGCGCCAATTCCAAAGACCCCCCACCACTCAACAGGGCTGGGTTTTCCATCAAAGAAATTTCTGTGGCACGCTTCAACGACGAAGGAATGACTTGGGGCGGCGGGGCCGGATCAATCATCGTGACAAGGTCAGGCACATGGCCGAACACCTGTTCGTAACTGCTGATCGAATTGGCAAGGGCGCCTTCGTAACCAACCCGGCGTTCCTTGGCGATTTGCAAACGAGATTTGGCTTGCAAGACATCCACGTTGACACCAGAGCCACGGCGGACTCGTTCGTCTTCTAGGTTCAGTTGGCGCAAAATGGTGCGTTCGTTTTCGCGCGCCATTTCCATCAAACGACGTTGGCGCAACACGTTAATGTAGGCGACCACACCATCGAACAAAGTGGTTTGACGGGTGCCTTCCAAAGAAATCGCGGCAATTTCGCGGTTGATGTTGGCGGTGCGCACTTGGGATGAGACGCGAAAACCATCAAATACATTTTGCGTGACGGTCAGGCCGGCAACACTTTTTACGCCGCTCCACGCCTTGCCTTTTGGGTCGGCGGCACGCTGAGAAGGGCTGTCGACAATTTGCGGGCCAATGGAACCCGATGCCGTCACTTGGGGAAGGTGTAGTGCTGTGGCTTCTTTGATCGAAGCCCGCCTGGATTCCAAGGTTTTTTCGCCAATGCGAATTTTAGGGTGACTATCGAGCAGGTACTTTAACTCTTTTTCAATGGGATTCGCCCACGCGGACCCTACCCCGGCAAAAAGCCAAGCCGAAGCCATAGAAACGGCTAAAATTCGCGTGCTTTTGCGCACAATATGTCCCACGATAAATCCTAAAGTCTCATGTTCTAAGCGTTACAAGCACTTGTATACTTGATTCGCACGTTTGTATCTTTATCATATTTAAGGCAAAGCGACAATTGCTGACGAACTGATCTCTCCCCTGGGCAAGGTTGAGGTGATCTGTTAAATCTACTGCACAATAAATAAAGATAAAATAATAATTTTAAATGGGGATGGCATGTTGAGGATAGATCGTGGGCGTTGGGTTTTGGTATGCGCAGCCGTGTTGGGGATATCGACATTAAGCGCCTGTAATGCGAATCCTAAAAATAAGCCCAAAACGGTCGCTGAACCACAGCAACAGACGGAAGTCAAAGCCAAGGTTGAGCCAGACCCAGTCGGTGCGGACGCACAATATGCCCGTGCCGTTACGCTTTTAAAGTCAGACTCAAAAAATCCAGCCGCCCAACGGTGGTTGGAAAGCGCCGCGATGCAAGGCCATGGTGATGCCGCTTATCAATTGGGCCAATTGCAAGACGAGCCGAGCAGTCAAGTCGAATGGTATTCCATGGCGGCCTCTGTTGGTCAGGTGGACGCCCAATACGCGTTGGGCGATGCCTATTTAAATGGTCGGGGAACGGCAAAGGAACCCGCTTGGGGGCTATCATGGTTGGAACGGGCCGCGCGTGCGGGTCATGCGAGAGCACAATTCGCCATTGGGCTAGCCATGGCGACGGGGTTGACGGGCGCTCCACAACGTTCCGAAGCCTTGGTTTGGTTGTTGATTGCGCAAAAGAATGGGTTTGCCTATGCGGATGCCGCCATCAGCAGCCTAAAGGCTCGTTTAACCCAAACGGCTATTGATCAAACGGTCGAGCGCGCCAATGCGTGGACCAATGAACCTGCTGGTGATGCTGAAAACCGTGCGTTTGTTCGGTTTGCCCAGTACGCCTTGGGCCGGATGGGCTTTGATGCCGGCCTTGCCGATGGAATTATTGGGGATCGTACCAAAATCGCCGTTCAAGCTTTTCGCAAGGCCCAAGGCTTGGGAGATGGCGCAATCGACGGTCATATGCTCGACATCTTGCGCGAACGCTTGGCGGTCTTTAATCGCTAACACATAAGTCCTGTTGGGCGGTCATGATCGCTCACATTTGGAACGGGGATAGGTCATGAGTATCTGGGGCAAAGTAATCGGTGGCGTAGCAGGGTTCGCGATGGGCGGACCTTTGGGTGCTTTGTTGGGGGCGGCGGCGGGCCACGCCGTTGACAAGATGAAGGCCGATGGCTCTATCTCTCATCACGGTGGGCGCGCGTACCGGGATGAAGAACGCCAAGTGGCCTTTACCCTGGCGGTGATTGCGTTGGGAGCAAAATTGGCGAAGGCCGATGGCAAGGTTACCCGTGACGAAGTCGATGCCTTCAAAAAATTATTCAAGATTCCACCCGAAGAAGCCGCCAACGTCGGTAAAATTTTTGATCGCGCCAAGACCTCAACAGCGGGTTATGAAATGTATGCGCAACAAGTCGCCAACATGTTTCCCCACGAACCCTATGTGTTGGAAGAACTGTTGGGGGGGCTGTTTCATATTGCCAAGGCGGATGGTGTCATACACCCTGCTGAATTGGAATATCTGTGGAATGTGGCGCAAATATTTGGTTTTGACCGCCATGATTTCGAGCGCATTTCGGCCTCGCTTGCCGCCCCCGGAGAATCAGACCCGTATGACGTTTTAGGGGTCGATAAAACGGTTTCCGACGCGCAGGTTAAATCGGCCTATCGCAAGTTGATCCTTGAAAACCATCCCGACAAACTGATGTCTCAAGGCCTGCCCCAAGAATTTATCGACTTAGCCAATGAAAAAATGGCGACGATTAATGCGGCCTATGACTCTGTCAAAAAAGAACGGGGCTTTAAGTGACAGTGTCGCCGAATTTTAATGATCGGTTGCCCGGCATTCCCATTGATATGCTGGTCATTCACTACACGGGTATGGAAACCTGTGAACACGCCAAAACGCGGCTTTGTGATCCAGAGGCTCAAGTCAGTTGCCATTACTTGATTGAACAAGACGGCACCGTTCATCGTTTGGTCGATGAAGACAAACGGGCGTGGCACGCTGGCGTGGCGTGGTGGCGGGGTGCGGTTGATGTGAATGCTCATTCCATCGGCATCGAACTGGTCAATCCCGGCCATGAATTTGGCTATCAAGACTTCCCCGAACCGCAAATGATCGCGCTCACAAATTTAGCCCGTTCGATCTTGTCGCGTCACCCTATTGTGGCTCGAAATGTCGTCGGTCATTCCGATGTTGCCCCTCGGCGCAAACAAGACCCCGGAGAACGGTTCGATTGGCATCGTTTGGCGGACGTGGGCGTTGGTGTCTGGGCCGAAAAGGCCCCCCCTCTGTTGAACGTGACGGAAGAGCAAATGACCATGATGTTGACCGCCTATGGTTATTCGGTGACGGATTTGAAAGCCACCGTCACCGCCTTTCAACGTCACTTTCGCCCGGCCAATATTGAGGGCGTGATCGACGGTGAAACGGCGGGGCTGCTCAAACTCTTGCTGGATGCAAATTAAAGGGTTAGGTTGCCCGCTGGATCAGATGGCTGGATGATCACCCTTGTGCGCAAGTGTGGGGGAGGAAAGTCCGGGCACCACGCAAGCACGGTGCCGGTTAATGACCGGCGGGGGCGACCCTAGGGAAAGTGCCACAGAAAGCAAACCGCCTATGTTCGCATAGGTAAGGGTGAAAGGGTGCGGTAAGAGCGCACCGCGTCGCTGGCAACAGAGACGGCACGGTAAACCCCACCGGGTGCAAGATCGAATAGGAATGGTCGGAAACTTCGGGTTTCAGGTTCGCTTGTGAACCACCGTTCGGGTGTATCGCATGAGGCGTCTGGCAACAGCCGTCCCAGATGAATGGTCATCTAACCGCTTGGGGTAACCCGGCGGCAGACAGAACCCGGCTTACAGGCCATCTGATCCAAATTCATTCAAAGACCTTTAAACAGCTTTCTTCGCCGTCAGGTATTCACCAGCCAAGGCTTCAATCATCCATCCCAACATCCAACATATCGGTTCGCCAATCAGCCGTACCAACCGTCCGCGCAGGTGCGGTTTGGTACGGTTCCCCATTCGGTAGGAAATTTCCAAGGCCCGCCAGGAGGCGAAGGGATCAATGACGGCGGTCGCCAACGGTGATTTCCTCATCAACTGCACATAGGGAATGGCCCAAAAGTGATAGCCTTTGACCATGGTGGGGCTGATTTTCTTGAGCGTAAAGGCAATATCTAAGCGTTGCAAATGTGGGTCCATGCGGCCCTGACGAACCAATTCTGTACAAATGACACGGGTGTTGGTGTCGGCTCCTTTGCCATCTTTTGCTCCTTCGTCAGTCCGTCCCGTGATATCACCACTTATGCCCATTGCAGCGCCGTAAGCACTACCGCTTTTGGCGTGGCCTGCGACACCGTGTCCATTGGCCTCACCATAGCCTCGGTCAGGGTCTCCGAAGTATGATTTGCGTCCAAATTGCGCTGCTATTGATTTATTTCGTTCCGCCGCAGTCATTGTTGACCACGACTTGTTTTGCCATGACATATTTTTCTCGGCCTCCTTTTTTGCCACCCTATGTTGGGCTATTTGAGCAACAGCACGCGCGATACTCTTTTGGGTCTCAGTCGGGTCCGTGATCGAGTGGACGCCCCCTTTATCTTGAAGACCGTTATCCACACCTCCCAAAAGACTTTTCTGTCCCAAAGTCGTTTGCTTGTTCTTGGTTGACGTAAATGGGGACAGGTCTAAGGAGACACTCGGGTCTCCAATTTTCATTGTCGGCATGGTGTTGGTGGCCAGTCTTGCGGCCTTTATGTCAGCCTCTTTCACCCGGTCCGCGACGGTCTTATTTGTTTGATCTTGCAGTCTCCCCATTTCGGCCAACCGGGCCTCCTTTACACGCTCTTGTTCAGAAAAATATCCTTTTTCGACATCGAACAAATAGGACTTGTCTTGCGCCACAAGATTGCCCATCAACCTTGTTTTCATCACTTTTTGCATGTCTGCATTGGTCAAATTAGCCCCCACAGCGGCGGCCTGGGGGGCACTATCCTCGGCACTTATAGCCGCTGTGCGGCTGGGTGTTGTTGGGTTCGGATTGATAATTGAATCAAGACGGCTCCGGCCATAAACGGCGGCATCAAGGTAGGCTTTTGCATCCACCGTTGGACCTTGGTTTTGGCGAACGGATTTTTCCAGCTGTTGTTTGTTTTGAAACATACCCAGGCTTGGCTCTGGCTGAGCGGGCTGTTGCAGTTGTTTTGGGGCTGGCCCGATGGAGTTTCCAGGTCCAAGCGAATAGTTTGCGAGGGCCTCCTTGGCCTCTTTTGGCGTCATGCCCAGCCCAACCAATCCGGCTTCAAAGCCTTTGTTGCGGGGCGTCTTAGTCAAAGGCGTATTCGTCATCCAGGCGTTCATTGGCACGCTCGTGATGGTGGCTGGCGCAGCTTTGTCGGGGATGTTGAGGGCGTTTAGGTTATGGTTGTTCGTTAGAAGACTTGGCGGGGATGGTTTGCGCGGTGGCAAGGGGGCGGCACGGAGGGGGCGAGGCGCAGACGGGGCCGGAACAGATATTTTTTCGTTGATATAAATTTCATGTTTGTTCGTAATCTGTGGATTGAGAGTCATCAACGCATCAACGGTGGTGTCGTGGGTTTGTGCTAGTTGAGAAATCGTATCTCCGGCTTTGATGGTCACCGTGCGATTCGCGGTTGGGCTTGGTGTTTGCGTTGCCGTATTCGCGACTTGGTTTTGTTGCGGGGCTGTTGGGGTTGGGGTGTTCGTTTGGGCTTGTGAGACCGCTGAAGCTGATTTAATACCCATTGAGCGATTACTGGATAGTCCATACCAGTCATCAATTTTAGCTGTAAGGGCTATTGATATTGGATTTGTTGCGCCAAGGCGAAGAGCTTCTTTTACAGCCATACCAACATCGTGGTTTGCCCAGTTTTCGATGGACATATTCATTAATGCTTCTGGAGACGCAGGTATATTTACATCAACTTCATGGGGAACGGACTTGGCCGATGTTCGTGTGCCCGGGGTTGGAACCGATGTTGCTATATTAAATCCCCTGCGCTCAAAGGCTCGCAGAGCTGCCCAGTTTTTTGCAGTTTCAAGAGGGATTCCTGCATTCACATCAAGTGAAACTTCCGAGCCAATATGAAACAATTCGCCTGATTTCAAATCAGCGCCTAATTTCGCAGCGACCTCTTCGGCAGAGGCTTCGACACCATTGGTGCCGCTGATTCCGTAACCAGGAATTCCTGCGCTTAATTCGTAATTCCAAAGATCGGGTTCTTCTAACAATGCTTCTAAAGGTTTTTTGATAAGCTTTTCTAAAATAAATGCTTGTGGGCTTTTCATATTACAGTTCCTTTATCTATAACTAAAAATATTGTATCTCTTCATTATGAAAAGATTTTTAGATGCCGTCCTCAGCACGCAAAAATTATTCTGGGTGCTGATTTCTTTTAATATTTTATCCACAACATTAAGTGGAGTTGGATTTGTGCAGGGCATTACCTCACCTGGCACCTGGGTAGGCTCTCTATTTATTTGCTTAATTGTTTCTATTTGGCGCATGTTTCGGTCTAAATCGAATTAGTCGTTTACTTATTTTCCTTTATGACCTCGCTTCTTATTCCTTTCGTTTGGGCATAAAAAAAGGCCGGGAAATCCCGGCCTTGGTTAAGAACGATGTTGGTTGTTCATTACAATCCCGTAAAGAAGGTCCACAAAGAACGGTCCTTAGGAAGGTGCTTGTACTGGGCAATCACCTCGCCCTGGTTACGGTGACTGGTTACGGTGTCACCGTAACTCTTGTCACCGTAACTCTGGTCACCGTAACTCTGAGATTTCATGAGCATAGCCAAAAGCTGTGGCCGCCGTCGGGCCAAGGCGTCGAGTCATTTCTGCGGAAACGATCATGTGCCTGTAAGCATCGCCAGCTTCATTCAAAGTGTTTTTCAAACCACTTATATCAGCTTCGTCTTGTGCCATAGTGGAAATTTTATCTACACTGGTTAGTTTTTGAAAAAAATCGTCTGCTTTTGTAAGTACGCTAAAGTTTTCAGTTGTTTGGTTTGCCATCTTAATTGCCTTTTTTGTCATAAAAAAAGGCACCCGAAGGTGCCGTTGTTCGTCTGTTGTTTGAAGTTAAAGTATTAAATCGAAGCTATTTCATGGGGGGCGATTTCCGCTTAAAACTAAATTCACTACAATATGCTTCCGGATTATTTTGATTGTTTAATTTCATAGCTACGGCCTTTTCATATCCGCATTCGTAAAGGCTCAAGACACATTCTTCTAGTTTGTAATGATAACCTAACCCTTTGTTTTGAGAAGGATATGCATAAACAAAATATAACTTTCCCGGACCGTCAGGATGATCAACACTTAAATAAGCTCCATTTGCTAGGGGTGCATTTTCAAAGGGTCGATTAGAACTCAACCGCTTGCGGGTATATGGTAGATTATCTGCATTTTCGAACAACAATTGGTCGGCTGTGATGGTCATCTGTCCAAGCTGGATTTGAGTAATATTATTTACATCAAATGGCTCCCACGTTCCTTCAATGATACCTGTGCCAATAGGACAGCCGTACCCATCCTGAATTGCAGGTTCAGGATGCAAACCTCCTAGCAACAACTTGTCTAGATATAATAGAGTCTTACTTGCTACGAAAAACAGCCCCACGATCGCGAACAGGATTGTAACGAACCCAAATGGTATCTTGATCCACTTCGACATTTTTCGTTTTTTCAATGGCTCATCGTTCATCTGTGCAGGCCTAACCATGTTTCAACCAATCCTCGAAGTTTAACGTAACACACTCTCAGCTTCGGGCAAGATGGCGATAAAATGAAAAATCCCGCCCTCATGGTGAGAGACGGGAGTTATGGTGCGGGCACAATCGTCCCTGTTCGTTGAGGTATGTATCTCATAAACTTCAGAGCATGTCAAGTCTTATTTCCTCTTTAGTGTAATTTTAAGGACTATATTCAACTCACCCCGCACGCCGCTTCATCCTATCCTGCCTGCTCACGACAGATGGTTTGCCGTTAAAAGCCCAGGCAAGGACGCTGATGATCGCGTTGTTTCTATCGACCTTGTCATCAACATTGACGTTCGGGTTATCGACCGTGCCAGACATCGTGATCACACCGTTAAAGCTGGCGTCCGAATTTATTTTGGGCGTGATGACCACTTCGGAGCTCTGCCAAGAGAAGGTTTTAAATCCAGGCCTGCCTTGACGGCCCTTCAGGCTTTCTCAGGCAATATTAATCCATATTTTTACTGTACAATAGGGGCGCTCTAAGGTACAAAAGGTCTTAAATAGAGCCGCCAGAGGCTCATGATTTATAACATTTGATCTAAGTAAGGTGTTCCCCCATGTCTGACCAGAATGAAATTGCGACGGCTCTTCGGGCTATGATGAAGGGCGACTTTTCGCATTTGCCAGAGGCCAATGATGATTTGTCAGCGGCACTTTGTGAACTGGGTCAATTTTTGGCTGATGATTCCAAGGAAACCTTGGATCGAACGGTGCGATTTTCCATGAATGCTAGTGATGCCATGACCTCGGTTGCTCAGATGTCGAGCAACTTGATGGAAACGGACAGTCGTACGCAAACTATGGCGGCGGCGGTGGAAGAATTGACCGCTTCCATCAATCAAATTACCGATGCCAGCAACACGGCGACCGCGCGGGCGTCTTCTTCGAATGCGGCGGCTCAAGAGGGCGTCGAAAGCGTCAACACCATTGTTCATCATATGGATCGCATTACCGATGTTGTGCAAAATGTCAGTGACCGCACACAAACGCTGACTGATGCCGCCAATCAAATCGCCGGAATTTTGGGCACCATTGATGCCATCGCCAAGCAAACAAACTTGTTGGCCCTAAATGCGACGATTGAAGCCGCGCGCGCGGGAGACCAGGGTAAAGGTTTCGCTGTGGTTGCCGGGGAAGTGAAGGTTCTTGCCAATCAAACTTCGGCCGCGACCGAAGATATCCGGGGGCGCATTAACGTCTTAACGGAAGAAATTGCGACGTTTCTAAAATCTGTATCTGGAGCTTTGGAAGAAGTCGATAGCGGCAAAAAAGCCGTCAACTCCACCAAAGACGGCATCAATGGCATCAGCGAGGACGTATCGGATGTCTCAACCCGCATGGAAGAGATTTCCTTGATGTTGTCGGAACAAACCAAAGCCGTTCAGGAAATTGGGTCCGGGCTTTCCAATGTCGCCGACCTTTCCAGTCATAACCGAGACCGGACCGAAAAAACCATTAAATCTGTCGGGGCTACGGAATCGCTGATTGAAGAGCAATTTGCAAAATTGGAAAATCTGCTCATTCCAGATTACGTGCTGTTTCGCGCGAAGTCGGATCACTTTATTTGGAAAAAGAAACTTGCGGAAATGTTTGTGGGTCTTAACAACCTGCAACAAAGCGAACTGGCTGATCATCACCAGTGTCGCCTTGGTAAGTGGTACGATCAGATCAGCGATCCGTCGTTTACCAACAATCCAGACTTCAAAGCCTTGGTTGAACCGCATAGCCGCGTTCACCAATTTGGTAAAGACGCTGCGGCGGCCTATACCCAAGGCAATCCAGAAGAAGCCGAACGTTTGTTCCGTCAAATGGAAGACGCATCGTTCGAAGTTATTGGCCTGTTAGATCAGCTGATTGATCAACGCGCACGGGGATGAGCATTCATTCGCGCTTGTTCAACAAGCTTTTTTAAGCCCGCCACACTGGGTGCGCCCGCGATCAAGGTTCGTCCTGCGATAAAGGCGGGGGTGCCTTTGAGGGCTAAGGCTTTGGCCAAAGCAAAGTTTAAGTCCAAGGTGGCATTGATGTCTTCTTTGAACGTTGCCATGTCGTTTTTGAGCTGCGCCGGGTCGATCCCGGTCGCAGCTGCTATGCTCATCACCGTATCTTTGTTTAAACCGCGCGCCGCCATCAGGGCCGTGCTGAAGGCTGGGTATTGGCCTTGCTTTTGGGCGGCCAAGGCGGCCCGGGCGGTAAAGGTCGAAACCGGGCCTAAGATTGGATATTCCTTGGCCACGTAGCGCAGCTTAGGATCGTCTTTTAACAATTGCATGACGGCAGGGTGCATGGCTTTGCAGTAGGTGCAGGTATAGTCAAAAAATTCCACCAAAGTGACGTCGCCGTCTGGGTTGCCCAGCACCGGATCATTTGGGTTGTACAATAGATCGGCTTGGTTGGCGGTGATGGCGTCGGAAATCTGCTGTTTTGAAAGCGGGGTGGGGGGCTGGTTTGTCGGCTGTTGAACGTACTGAAACGCGGCAACGCCAGCCACGGCAAAGGCTAAAACAGCTATGGCCAAGGCAATGCGATCAAGAGTCCAGGTCATAGGTTCGAGGCCTTCAAGGCTTAGCCGTGTTCTTTTTTGACTTGTGAAATTTTCACCACCAGAGACAAGGCGACGGCGGGCATAAGATAATCCCACACCGGAATTGCCGCCGGGATCATGGCGCTAAAACCGGGAATGATCGTGATGGCCAGGGAAAAGAACGAAGCCAGGGCAATGATCAGAGCGACGATGGTTTCCAAGTTGACCGAACCTCGTTTCAAGCGGGCCACGGCCCCAAGATACAAATGCGACGGACACCACATGAAAACGGGTACCGTAATCAGCGCGATGGCTGACCAGGCCAAGCCTTCTTTGTAACTGCCAGCGGGGATACTTGCCGCAAAGGCGGGAATCAACCAGGGATTCATGACGATAATGGCCGGAATGGACATGAGCGCCGAAAGCAAAAGTTTGCCCTTTAGCTCTTTGATTTCTAGCTGTTGCTTTGTCAGTTGCGTTTGGCTGGTCATGGTTACCTCAGGTTTAGAAAAGCTTGGGTGCGTTAAAGTATAGGCGCTGTGTACGACAGAGCCGAGGTCAAAGCAATGACCGATCCAATGGGAGCGGATAATAAGAGCGTACTGTGGTTAAAATATGTCAGGAATTTTGTGTTCAAGTTTAGCGCCCGCGTGTACGCTTAAGGCATGGAAACGTTCACTGATCCCGCACCGGAATTTCTGATTGAAGGCTTGTTTAAAGCGTTCGGAGCCAATCAAGTTTTGCGTGGCGTAAACCTTGATATTCGCCAAGGTGAACTGATCGCGGTGGTTGGCGGATCGGGCTGTGGCAAAACGGTTCTGCTCAATCACATATTGGGCCAAATGGAACCCGACCAGGGCCGCCTTCAAGTTGCCGACCATGGACAGCAAAACTCGCCCCTGGTGGACCTAAGCCAGCTTGGCACCGTTGAACTTGATACCCTACACACCCACTGGGGCGTGGTGTTTCAAGCCAATGCGTTGTTTTCCGGCACGGTTTTAGACAATATTCACCTGTGGCTGGAAGAGATTAAGCACCTGGGCGACGTTGAAATTATCGACATTTCCAAACGCGCGTTAGCCGCCGTGGTGCTGCCCACCGACGATGAATTTTTAGACCGGGACGTCGACGATTTGTCGGGCGGTATGCGCAAACGGTTAGCCGTGGCCCGCGCTTTGTCCATGGAACCCAACGTTATTTTTTATGACGAGCCCACCACCGGCCTAGATCCCACCAGCGCCGCCCAAATTCAAGACCTGATCCTCACCACCCATGAAAAGGCGAAGCTTCAAGGCCCCGGTGTGACGACTTTGATCATCACCCACGACAAAGATTTGTTGTATCGTTTGGAACCCCGGGTGGTGATGTTGCATGAAGGCGAAGTGTTTTTTGATGGACCGTTCAAAGACTTTTCCACGTCCACATCGTCCATTATCCGCCCCTATTTTGACCGCATGCCGGTGCTGCATTTGGGCCAGTCATAAAGAAAGCGCGCCCTTTAAAAGGGGCGCGCTTTTAATTCTTGAGCATCCGTTTGAAGGGATGAATATCTTTAACTAAGCGAGGATGTTGACTTGGTTGCCGCGCGTTGCGGTGACGGACCCATCATCACGATCGCCATCGTTTTCAACGTCAGGACCATCATAACCAGCGGGCTGAACCGGCTGGACTTGGGCGGCGCGAGACTGGCTGAGTTGTTGAACACGTTGTGCTTGTGCGGCGTAACTAACGCTGCTGCTGCCTGATATTTCCATAGACTTCTGTCTCCGTAAGGGGGCCAAATTGCCATATTTTATGGCCTCTGTTTTCATCTTGGACTTTTCGATCTTAACAGAACCTTAATACTAATGTATGCCCAAAGTGGATTCAAGCCTCGCCTTTGGGATGGTCGCTGATCATTTGCGGCTTGGTGCTTTGTTCGTCGATCAGTTCATGGTGCAGGGGATCGTCTGGCAACAAGACTTCTTGTGTTGGCGATTGGGTGAAGGCCTGGCGGCCCGCTTGGGCGTTTAACAACTTGGTGATTTCACCGGGGTTTTCGACCAACAACAGTTCATGTTCGGTGCCCCGTGCATCCGTCACAATGACTTCACCATAGCGAAAGACCTTGCCCATGATCGATTGGCGGTAGACTGATTTTTGAATACGTTCCAGCGTGTTGTCCCAAAAATTGGTGTGCAAAATGCCCGATTTTTTGATCAGGCGAATGTTGGTCAGCGCGCGTTCGTTGCCATACAGCCGGGTGATGATAAACGCCGGAACCACGACGATGGCAAACAACGACGTCAGCAACAGTTCAAGAACAGGCTTGCCCGTCACCAACTTAACAAACAACGCAAACAACACCCCCGTCACAATCGCCGCATGGGCCTTCGACAGATCGATTTTGCCGTCTGTGTAGTCAAACAAAAACTGCTTTAAATAATCGGCACCCAACATCCCACTTTCGATCACATACAACATGGTGACCAAAACCAAAAAAGGCAAAAACATCAACCCCGCCTCAACAAACACCGCGCGCTTGCTGATGGGAATAACCTTAACGATCTGCTCACCGTTCAAAAGCTGAGAATCAATATACTTCAAAGTCGCCGCTCCAATGTGTGCGCGGAGGTTAGCAAATTGGGGGGAGTGGGGGAAGAGGGGGGTGAAAGCGATTGGTAAGTACTTTCAAAGTTGAAAAAGGTAAGTTTATACAAATAAATTATGCCAATCAGCTACTTTGAGTGGTAACGTCTCGGGGGTGAACTGAAGCTCGCTGTTGAAGTTTGCTACCGTACAGAATCATTCGCTGGCGATTAAGAAGGGGCTGATCATTTTTTCAAACTCTGAGAAAAAGTGTCTGCCTAATCAATGGGAGCATTTGTATTGGCTAAGACCGCAGACATCACACCAGAACAAAAGAGCGTTATTACGCTGCACTTTGATGTTACTGATCATTCGATCCCATTATCTCAATTCATAAGTTCAGCTCAATCGTTGCAAGCCATTGTTGATGATTTCAATGATGAATTTTTTGATGGAGAATTGAAATATAACTTTCATATTCTGCCGCCTCAAAAAGGAGGTTTGCTAGAACAATTATGGCTCATATTAAATTCAGGTGTCTTACCCGTAGGCGTTATGTGGGCTTTTATCGTTTCTGAACCTGGAAAGGCATACATCAAAGAACTTACAGGAAAAACACCTTCTGAATTTGCGGCTGAGTTAGGTAAAAAACATCGAAATCTTTTCAGTAAGAATAATGATGATGAAGACAAAAATGACAATATTAAGAATAAGCTGATTGCAGCCCTTGTTGCCTATATCTTAGCTGGGATGGTTATGGGATTTGTCGAAAATAAGCCTGAAAAACTTGAAGAGTTCGGCTTGTCTAAGAAAAAGCATAGAATTGCCTATGATGCGAGAAATTCGATAATTAAAGCCTGTATCAATAATAATTATGTGAATGGCTTAGGCTTTGATGAAAGCCATTCGTTTTCAATAAAAAAAGATGAGTTTAACCGCCACCTTGTTGAAATGCCTCCTGAAGAGGACGTAGATGATGATGTTAAATGGATAGCTGATAGCGTTTATATCAAAGTGTATTCGCCGAACTGGAAGCGTGAAGGGAAGCGCCAGTGGCAAGGAGATACAGAGAAGTTTTCTGAAGTAACATTTTCTATCGAGGATGAGGCCTTTTGGCTTCGTGTCAAGCAAGAGAATATTCAACCCACGACTCATGATACTATAAAGGCTCAATGGGTTCACCCAGACGCTAGAAATAAGAAACCTGTAAAAATCCAGGTTTTGAAAGTTCTTCAATACAATGGAAGAGATATTTCAGCGCCTCTTTCAGATGATGAAATAGAAGAAATAATAGGTAATTTTTCGCGCAAACCATCTGATAATCAAATTGCAATGTTTGATAATTAATAACACTCAATTAAATGGATATTCATTACGCCCAAGTAAAGAACAAACATAGAACAAAGCGCCTGCGCGAGCCTCAGTCTCAAGTCCTCACCCCTTAAACCCCAAATCTATCAATCCCTTACCAGCCTCTTGCTGGTCTGTTAGCGGGTTTTTTTGTGTTTTCTCATCCCACTCTTTCCAAGTAAAAACCCACCCAAAACCACTCATTCCCATTGACCCCCATAAAATCCCATGGTATCCCATGTAGACCCACGTAGGCCCGGATTGAACTGGTTTTTGTTTGGTTTGGGTGGCGGGTTTGAGTTTTTGCTTTGTTTCTGACTTCGAATAGGAAGCTTTGGCAGATGGGCTTGGCGCGGGGGTGGGGGTGTTGAAGGTCTTGTAAAGTGACCGGACAGCCTCGGTATGGATGCATCAGACTCGGGGAATATCATGACGCTGCTCGTCGGCCGTCATTTAAATAAGATTGATAAGAAGGGCCGGGTGTCGATCCCGAAACCCTTCCGTGCCGCCTTGATCAACCAAGGCTTTGCCGGCGTGTACATCTTCCCCTATTTCCAATTCCCAGCTTTAGAAGGTGCCGGCGAAGCTTTTATGCAGCGCCTCACCAACAGCCTTGAAGACAACTTGGATTTGTTTTCAGACGACCAAGAAGACTTGGCGTCGATTACTTTGGAAAGCACCCACCAATTGGCGTTCGATCCCGAAGGCCGGGTCAGCTTGCCGCAAGACTTGCGCGACCATGCGGGATTAAGCGATCAAGCTTTGTTTGTCGGGCGCGGTTCCCGGTTTCGCATTTGGATGCCCGAAGCCTACAACCTACACAGCGCCGAACAATTGGTGCGGGCCAAAGCGCGGGGCGCGACCTTGCGCTTGTCACCGACCACCAAGCCGGACGGGGGAGGCTAACCCATGACCAAACCTCATATCCCCGTTATGTTAAAAGAGGTTTTGGATGTGTTGCAGCCCCAAGACGGCGGCATCTATGTCGATGGCACGTTCGGCAACGGCGGTTATTCGCGCGGCCTTTTAGAATCTGCAAATTGTCAGGTGTGGGGCATTGACCGTGACCCTAACGTGATTGCCAAAGCCAAAGATATGCAAGCCGAATTCGGTGGACGGCTGAAGGTCGTGCAAGGACGTTTTGGTGACATGGCCGAATTGCTGGGTGATTTAGGTGTCGCAGGCGTCAACGGTGTGGCTTTGGATTTGGGCGTGTCCAGTATGCAGTTGGATCAAGCCGAACGTGGATTTTCGTTTAAAAACGACGGGCCGCTCGACATGCGCATGGAACAAACCGGGCAAACGGCGGCCGACGTGGTGAATACTTTTGAGGAAGAAGATATCGCCAACATCATTTATGAATACGGTGAAGAACGACGCTCGCGGCATGTCGCCCACGCCATTGTCGAAGCCCGCAAAGAGCAAAAATTCACCCGCACCCGTGAACTGGCAACGTTGGTGCGCCGGGTGGTCAGAAAATCCAAAGACGGCATTGATTCCGCAACCCGTACCTTTCAAGGTTTGCGCATTTATGTGAATGATGAATTGGGTGAAGTTGATCGCGGCTTGGCCGGGGCCGAACAGTTGTTGGCCGAACATGGCCGCTTGGCAGTGGTGTCGTTCCATTCGTTGGAAGACAAACGGGTAAAATCCTTTTTGAACGAACACGCGGGTAACCTGCCCAATCCATCACGCTATGCGCCGGAGATCAGCAATAAGGGGCCAAAGCCAACCTTTAAATTGTTAAAGCGCGGCGTGGTAAAGCCCAGCAAGGACGAGTGCCAAATCAATCCCCGGTCCCGGTCCGCGCGGATGCGGCTGGCAGAAAGAACCGCCTCTAAATCTTGGGACTTAAGTCCCGGGAGGCCCACATGACCGTTTCGACCACGGCACGCGCTGGCGTGAACAAAACCACAGCGAAACGTTCAAGCTTCCTGCGCCATACCACGGCGCTGTTCTTGATTTTAGCGGGTGGCTTAGCTGTGGTGTTGTTTTCGGTCAAGTATCAGGTTCACGATTTGGAAACCGAACACCAACGGCTTGTTTCAGAACTTGATGATGAACGCCGGGCGTTGCATGTTTTACGCGCCGAATGGGCCAATTTAAACGATCCCATTCGCATTCAAGCTTTGGCTGAACACTATTTGGGCATGGGGCCGATGCGCCCCCTTCAAGTTATGTCCGTGAGCGGTGTCCAAGACATCCCGCTGCGTCTGATGGCAGAGCCTTTCGACGGGGAGGTGGTCAATGATACGCCATGATCCCAATCAACAAGAAATTTCCTTTGAAGCGTTAGACCCCAAACGCATTCGTATCGAAGGCGCGCGCAAGCAAGCCTTGGAACAGGGCCAAACCCGATTGTTGGTGATTGGCGTGATGTGTTGCTTGGCGTTTGTCGTGTTGGGCGCGCGCTTGGTTGATTTGACCCGTCACGGCAAAGACGGGGTGGCGAAGTGGCACGCCTGGACGGCGGCGCAAAGCAAACCGAACGTGGTGGCGCGCGGCGAAGTCCATGATCGTAACGGCAACATCTTGGCCATAACCTTGCCCACTCAATCTTTGTTTATCAATCCCAAAGAAATCAGAAGTGCCTTGACCGGGGCCGAGGCCGCTGATCGATTACTTACGGTTCTGACAGATTTGAATCGTAAGGCTTTGATTAAAAAAATAGAAGGCCGGGGACATTTCGTCTGGCTGGCCCGCAACTTAACACCAGAACAGGTGTGGGACGTGAACAAGTTGGGTTTGCCCGGGTTTAAGTTTCGCAATGAAGAACGGCGCGTCTATCCGCATGGGGCAACGTTTGCCCACGTGGTTGGTTACACCGAAGTCAACGGACGCGGCATTGCGGGTGCTGAACTTGAATTTGAAAACGTCTTGGGCAGCCAAGGGACCGACGTTGATCTGTCGGTTGATTTGCGCGTTCAGGCCATTTTGCACGAAGAACTGATCAAGGCCCAAGAAGAATTCAACGCCAAAGGTTCTGCAGGTGTGGTGATGGATGTGAATACGGGTGAGATTCTCGCCATGGCCTCGTTGCCCGATTACGATCCCAATATCCCGCGCCAATCCAAAGGATCACCAGGCTTTAACCGGGCGACTTTGGGCGTTTATGAAATGGGTTCAACGTTCAAACTTTTCACCACCGCCACAGCCCTCGACACGGGCACCGTCAGCCTGACCGATGGTTATGACGCCACGGACCCAATTAAAATTGCCCGCTTTACCATTTCTGATTACCACGGCAAAAAGCGTTGGCTCAGCGTACCAGAAATACTCACCTATTCCAGCAACATTGGCACCGCTAAAATGGCGATAGATATGGGCAAAGAAAAACAAAAAGAATATCTAAGTCGTTTTGGTCTGCTCAAAGCTTCCCAGGTTGAACTTCCTGAAGTCGGCTCGCCGCTTTTCCCCAGTCGGTGGGGTGACATATCCACCATGACCATTTCTTACGGCCACGGCATTGCGGTCAGCCCCCTACAAATTGCCACTGGCGTTTCGGCCGTGGTGAATGGTGGTGTTATGCGTCAGCCCACGGTGATGAAAGTGAATGAGAAAAACCGTACCGAAGGGCAGCGCGTTTTGAAACCCGAAACGTCCTTTGCCATGCGCGCATTGATGCGCAAAGTCGTGCGCGACGGGACGGGCTCTCATGCCGATATCAAAGGCTATTTGGTGGGTGGGAAAACCGGCACCGCAGATAAACAAGTTGCAGGCCGTTATGACAAAAAAGCATTGGTCTCCAGTTTTGTTGGTGTCTTCCCCATGACCAATCCACGCTTTGTCGTATTGGTCATGTTAGACGAACCACAAGGAAACAAAGCGACCTACGGCTATGCCACGGGTGGTTGGGTGGCATCACCCGCCGTGGGACGTGTGATCGAAAGAATGGGACCCATCTTCGGAATTGTCCCCGATGCGGCCTTGCCCGAAGACGAAATCAAAATTGGACATCCCATGTATTTGCCCGAGCCTGAAAAATCAGGACGGACAGCGATGTTGCAGGGGGGCGTGACCCATGCGGCTTATTGATATGGCAAAAGGTTTGGAATCCTTGATCGAAACGTTAGGCGAACACAGCGATATGGAGGTTACGGGTCTGACATCTGATAGTCGCGCCGTGCAGCCGGGTTATTTGTTTGCCGCTTTGCCCGGCGTCAATGTGGATGGTCGTGACTATATTTCACAGGCCCAACAAAACGGCGCCGTGTGTGTGTTGGGGCCAATGGGGACGCAATCCGATTTGCCCGTCATAGAAGACGCCAATCCGCGTTTGCAGTTTGCTAAAATGGCTGCGAATTTTTATGGCGCTCAACCGGATAACATCGCCGCCATTACGGGCACCAACGGCAAAACATCTGTCGCCACTTTCCTGCGCCAAATTTGGGAATGCTTAGGCTATCGGGCCGCCAATGTTGGTACTATTGGCTTGTTTGGCGCGGGCTTTGATGAACCAGGGACGCTGACCACCCCCGATCCGGTGACGTTGCATGCCACGATAAAACGGCTTGCGGATGCAGGCGTTGATCATTTGGCGATGGAAGCGTCTAGCCATGGACTCGAGCAATTTCGTTTGGATGGACTGCGCATCAAGGCAGCGGGCTTTACCAATATAACGCGTGACCATCTAGATTATCACGGCACTATGGATGCCTACCTGGTGGCCAAGCTGCGGTTGTTTTCAGAGGTGGTTGAAGACGGTGGCAGCGTTGTTGTCAATGCCGACAGTCCCCACGCCAAAGACGTGACCAAGGTCGCCGAAAAACGCAACTTGAAGGTCATCAGTTATGGCGAGCATGGCGATGATATTTGCCTAAAAAAATGCATCCCGCAGGGCCATTCTCAGGTGCTAACCATGAACGTTTTTAACACCTCCTACACCGTTCTGTTACCTCTGTCGGGGGCTTTCCAGATGGAAAATGCGCTGTGTGCGTTGGGTTTGGCATTGGCGTTGGGCGCGGTTGAAGGGAAGGCCGTTAAAGCTTTGGAACGTCTGCACGGGGTGATCGGGCGGATGCAGTGCGTGGGACATGTAAACGGAGCTGATGTGTACGTCGATTACGCGCACACGCCCGATGCCTTGGAAAATGTGTTGAAAGCCTTGCGCCCTCACACACAAAATAAATTGCATATTATGTTTGGTTGCGGCGGGGATCGGGATGTTGGAAAACGTCCTGAAATGGGCCGGGCCGCCACCGCATTCGCCGATGTTGTGATCATCACCGATGACAACCCGCGCAACGAAGACGCGGCGACAATCCGTCAACAAATTTTGACAGCGGCACCGGGAGCTAAAGAAATTGGCGATCGTCATCAAGCCATTCAGCACTCTGTTAAGAGTTTAGGTGTAGGAGATATCTTGGTCTTGACGGGTAAAGGTCATGAGCAAGGTCAGACCATCAATGGTGAAGTGCTTGCGTTTGATGACGTGATGGAGGTGAGAACCGCCATAAGGGAGCTGGGGACGTGAACATGATGAAAACCAAGACGCCACTTTGGACATCACAAGCCGCAGCTGAAGCGACGGGCGGTACCGTCACCTGTGATTTTACGGTGACTGGTATTTCGATCAATACCCGCACGCTTAAACCCGGTGATCTGTTTATTGCGTTGGTGGGGCCAAATGCGGATGGTCATGATTATGTAGCAACGGCTTTCGAAAAGGGTGCCGCCGCTGCGTGTGTATCGCACCGTCCCCCGGTGTTTGATCCCGACACGCCCTTGCTGATGGTCGAAGACACGATGCAAGCGCTCCAAGATTTAGCCGTTGCGGGTCGGTCAAAACTACCTGGAAAAATGATTGCGGTGACCGGGTCTGTTGGGAAAACCGGCACCAAAGAAGCCTTGAAACGGGTGCTTGGCGATCAGGCGAAAACGGATGCCAGCATTGGCAGCCTGAACAATCACTGGGGCCTGCCGTTAAGTCTCGCGCGGATGAACGGCGATGACGTTTATGCGGTTATGGAATTGGGCATGAACCATCCCGGAGAATTGCGGCCCTTGTCTAAATTGACACGCCCCAACGTGTGTTTGATAACCACGGTGCAGGCCGCCCATACAGAATTTTTTGAAAGCACCGAACAAATCGCCGATGCCAAAGCAGAAATATTTGAGGGCGCCGAGGCGGGCTGGACGGCGGTTCTCAATGCCGATATTAAAGAATTTTCACGCCTGCAAGCGGCAGCCCAAGCCCAAGGGGCGGCCAAAATTTTGACCTTTGGGGAAGCTGGCGATGCGGATTTTGGGGTGGTGTCGTTCCATTTGGACGCTTTGGGTTCAGACGTTGTCGCCAGAACGCCGCTGGGCGAGGTGGCTTATCGTATCGCTTCCCCAGGCTTTCATTGGGTGAGCAATTCTTTGGCTGTTTTGGCCTGTGTGCATGCGGTCGGAGCCGATGTGTTTAAGGCAGCCGAAAGCTTGGCTCGGTTGACACCGCCGAAAAAACGGGGCGAACGATTTGAGATTCAAATGCCCAGCGGATCCTTTATGCTGATCGATGAAAGTTACAATGCCTCGCCTGCCGCCATGTGTGCTGCTTTCGCCGTGTTAGGCGCTCAGCCAACGACAGGGCAGGGGCGGCGGATTGCGGTTTTGGGCGATATGTTGGAACTGGGCGACGACACAGCCAAACAACATCGTGACCTTGGTGACGTTCTTGTCGCTGCACAAATAGATAGCGTGTATCTGGCTGGCGAAGCCATGCAATCTTTATGGACGGCTTTGCCGCCGTCGATGCAAGGTCACCACGCAGGTACGTCTAAAGACTTAAGCGAAGTGGTCAAAGCCGCCATTCAACCCGGCGATGTCGTGATGGTCAAAGGTTCGGCGGGCATCAATATGAGCCACATAGTAGAGGTGTTGCGTTCTTTAGAGACGTCACCCAGAAAGGTTGAGGACTGAACATGCTGTATCATCTCTTATTCCCGTTTGCAGATCAGTTCCCGGCGTTTAACGTTTTTCGTTATTTGACCTTTCGCACGGGCGGCGCAGTGATGACGGCGTTGATCATTAGTTTTGTCATTGGCCCCGCTTTGATCCGGGTTTTGCATATGCGCCAAAAAGGCGGTCAACCTATTCGCGACGATGGCCCCGAAAGCCATTTGTTGACCAAACAAGGCACGCCCACCATGGGTGGCCTGATGATTTTGATTGCCATGGTTTCGTCCACAGTTTTATGGATGGATATAACGAACGGGTTTGTTTGGGTGGCCTTAGGTGTGACCGTGTCGTATGGCGTCATTGGCTTTTTGGATGATTATTTAAAAGTCTCTCGGCGTAGCCATAATGGACTGTCGGGAAAAGCCAAGCTGGTGTTGCAAGTGGCCTTTGCGTTGGCCGGGGCGTTTTGGATCATGCGCATGATGCCTGAAACGCTGTCCACGGGGCTTGCTGTACCGTTCTTCAAAGACACATTGCTCCAGCTCGCCTGGTTCTTCCCGGTGTTTGCGGTGTTGGTCATGGTCGGATCATCAAACGCGGTGAACTTAACCGATGGCTTAGATGGATTGGCGATTGTTCCGGTGATGATTGCAGCAGGGGTGTTCGCGCTGATTTCGTATCTGGTTGGGAACGCCGTGTTCGCCGGATATTTGCAATTGCATTATGTGCCGGGCACAGGCGAATTGGCAGTGTTCTTAGGCGCGTTGATGGGCGGCGGACTTGGCTTTTTATGGTTTAACGCCCCCCCGGCACGGGTGTTCATGGGTGATACAGGATCATTAGCTTTGGGCGGCGCGTTGGGGACGGTTAGCGTCATGACCAAACACGAATTGGTACTGGCCATTGTCGGCGGTTTGTTCGTTTTGGAAACTGTATCGGTGATCGTCCAGGTGATTTCGTTCAAACTGACAGGCAAGCGAGTCTTTGCGATGGCACCCTTGCATCATCACTTTGAAAAAAAAGGCTGGGCGGAGTCCACCATCGTGATCAGGTTTTGGATCATTGCTACAATTTTGGCCTTGATAGGCCTTTCAACATTGAAGTTAAGATAGTTAAGGGAAGCACATGATTTCGTGCGCTGGGTTCATCAATAAACGAGTTGCCGTTCTGGGCTTGGGCAAGTCCGGCCTTTCGGCGGCGCACGCTTTGGCGCGCAGTGGGGCCAGAGTGGTGGCGTGGGATGACCGGGAACAAATTCGCGACCAAGCAACGCGCGAAGGGATTGCCATCAAAGACTTCGAACGGGTAAATTGGGGGCAGATGGATGCCCTGGTGATCAGCCCCGGTATTGCCCATTCGTTTCCCAAATCGCATCCGGCCGCACATCAGGCGAAACAGGCAGGGGTGCCGATTATTGGCGATGTCGAGCTGTTGGCAACATCGGGTGCTCAGGCCCATCAAGTGGCCATTACCGGCACCAATGGAAAATCCACAACCACCTCGTTATTGGGGCATATCGTTGATCAGTCCGGGCGCAAGGTCGAAATCGGTGGCAACCTTGGCCCCAGCATCTGCAACATGGCAATGTTGGAACGTGATGAGCTGTATGTGTTGGAATTGTCTTCGTATCAATTGGAACTGTGTCCTTCAGCGCGCTTTAAAATTTCGATCTTGCTCAACCTCAGCCCAGATCATTTAGATCGTCACGGCGGCATGGCGGGATATGTGCGGGCAAAGCGCAACATTTTTCATAACCAAGGGGCGGGCGATGTTGCCATCGTTAGCTTGGACGATGAACTGACGGCCAAAGTTTTTGATGAGCTGGACCGAAAAAAGGGTCGCACCGTGATTCCGATTGCGACCACCCGCACGGCCCATGGCGGGGTCTATGTCGAAAATGGAAATCTGATTGATGATTTGCAGGGCGAAGCGAACGAGGTGATGAGCTTGGACGGCCTCGCCAATCTTCCCGGTATTCACAATGCGCAAAACGTTGTTGCCGCTTTTGCGGCGGCGCGTAGGTTGCGGATCAGTACGGATGTAATCGTTCGGGCTATTCAAAGCTTTCCGGGTTTGGCCCACCGTCAAGAAATCATCGAATATTATGACGGCATTACGTTCGTCAATGACAGCAAAGCGACAAATTGTGAGGCGGCCGAAAAAGCCTTGTCCTGTTACGACAACGTGTATTGGATCGCTGGTGGTCGGGCAAAGGAAACTGGACTGACGCACTTGGGCGATGTGCTCGGACATATTCGTAAGACATTTTTGATCGGCGAATGTGCCGACGACTTTGCAGCGCAACTGAGTGGCAAAGTCGATGCGGATGTCTATGGGACCTTAGAAGTCGCCACTCGTGCGGCTTATGAACAAGCCGTCAAAGACGGTTTGAATGGTGCCGTGGTGTTGCTGTCGCCGGCGTGCGCATCGTTTGATCAATTTGCAAACTTTGAAGTGCGTGGCGATGCCTTTCGCAATCTTGTTGACGGCCTGCGGTTGGAAAGGGGAGCTTCATGAGCACTTTTACCCGCACCGACACATCGGTTGTTAGCCGTTGGTGGTGGACCATTGATCGCTGGACGTTGGTGTCGATTTTCATGATTTCGGCGCTGGGGGCGATTTTGGTTTTGGCGGCGTCTCCGGCTGTTGCCGAACGCATTGGGCTGGAAAGTTTTCACTTTGTTCATCGACACTTTGTATTTCTTCCGATTTCGCTTTTGGTCATGTTGGGGACGTCCTTGCTGACGCCACGCGGGGTGTTGCGGTTGGCTTTACTTGTTTTTACAGGGGCCATCGTGATGATGGTTTTGGTGCTGTTTGTCGGCGCCGAAGTCAAAGGGGCGACGCGGTGGATTTATATTGCCGGCATGTCGTTGCAACCGTCTGAATTTATCAAGCCAAGCTTTGCCGTGGTCGCGGCTTGGATGTTTTCAGCGCAAAAATTAAACGATGAAGTGCCGGGCTATTCCATTGCCATTGGCTTGTTCGTGTTGGTGGTGGGCTTGTTGTTGTTGCAGCCCGACTTTGGCATGACGGTTGTGGTGTCGTGTGTGTGGGCGGTGCAATTTTTCATCGCCGGGTTGCCTTTGGTGTTGGTTGGGGCCGTGGCCTTGGTGTTTATTTTAGGTGGCTTTGCGGTCTATTTATCCTTTGACCACGTGCGCATTCGCATTGATCATTTTTTAGATCCGGTGGGCGGTCAAGGCTATCAGGTCGAACGTTCGCTCGAAGCTTTTTCCAATGGGGGATTGTTTGGTCGAGGTCCTGGCGAAGGTCGCGTCAAAGAAGTTTTGCCCGATGCGCACACGGATTTCATCTTGGCCGTCGCGGGCGAAGAACTTGGCCTGTTGGTGTGCCTGTTGATTGTCGCGTTATTTGCCTTTGTCGTGATCCGTGGGTTCTCGCGGGTGTTTAAGGACGCGGACTTTTTTGTGGTGGTGGCAACGGCTGGATTGCTGACCCAATTTGCGTTGCAGGCGATTGTCAATATTGCCTCGACGACCAACTTGATTCCCCCCAAAGGCATGACGTTGCCGTTCATCAGCTATGGCGGGTCCTCCACTTTGGCATTGGCCTTTGGTATGGGCATGGTGTTGGCATTGACGCGGTTGCGCCCCGGTGAAAATTCTCGCAGAGGAGGCCCCCGATGAGCGCTTTGCATATTGTCTTGGCAGCCGGCGGAACCGGTGGACACGTCTTTCCCGCCGAAGCATTGGCGTCTGAACTTTTAGACCGGGGCCATCGCTTAGGATTGGTGACGGATGCGCGCGGCAAAGCTTATGGCGGGGCCTTGAGCCAATTGGAAACGCATCACATTCAAGCCGGAGGCATAGCGGGTAAAAGTATTTTGGCGCGGATCAAAAGTGTTTTGGCTTTGGCGGTCGGGACCTTTCAGGCGTGGCGGTTGTTGAAACGTCTTAAACCCGATGTGGTGGTGGGGTTTGGCGGCTATGCCTCGGCACCGACGATGTTGGCGGCGACCTTTACATCGATCCCCACTCTTATCCATGAACAAAATGCGCTGTTGGGCCGGGCCAATCGTTTGCTGGCTGGACGGGTTAATGGCATCGCGACATCGTTTGTTGAAACCCATGGGCTTGGCGAACAAAACCAACATAAAGTCCATTTGACAGGTATGCCCGTGCGCGCACCCATTGCCGCAAAGGCAGCAAGCCCGTATCCGAACGCCGAAGGGGAGCAGCCTTTGGGTATTTTGGTGCTGGGCGGATCGCAAGGGGCGACGGTGTTAAGTGAAGTTGTGCCTGCGGCTCTTGCAAAATTACCAGAGCCTCTTCGCGCGCGCCTAGATGTGACGCAGCAGTGTCGCGAAGAAGATTTAGAGGCGGTCAAAGCCGTTTATCAACAGAGCGGAATTCGCGCCCACTTAGGCACCTTTGTTGACGATGTTCCCGAACGCATGGAACAGGCGCATATGATGATTTCAAGGGCAGGGGCTTCGTCTGTTTCTGAAGCGTTAGTTGTCGGTCGTCCAGCCATTTTGGTGCCGTACCCGTTTGCCGCTGATGATCATCAAACCTATAACGCCAGAGCCGTTGACGATGCTGGGGCCGGATGGATACTGCCGCAAGACACGTTTAATGCCGATGCGCTTGCGGCCCGCTTGGATTCCCTATTGGGCTTACCCGCCGTGTTGGAAAAAGCGGCGCGCTGTGCCGCAAGTATGGGACGTGCGGACGCGGCCAAACTGTTGGCAGATCGGGTTGAACACTTAACTTCACATACAGAGAGATCCAATTCATGAGGGCTTTACCCCTAACCATTGGCACTATCCATTTTGTCGGCATCGGCGGCATCGGTATGAGCGGTATTGCCGAAGTTCTGCATAGCCTTGGTTACCAAGTGCAAGGTTCTGATCAAGCCGAAGGTCCCAATGTGGCGCGGTTGCGTGATTTGGGCATCAAAGTGTTTGTTGGGCATAGTGCCGACAATGTCACGGATGCCGGCGTGGTGGTAATTTCATCCGCTGTGAAAGCGGACAATGTAGAAGTCGTTGGCGCGCGGTCACGTTTGTTACCCGTCGTGCGGCGGGCGGAAATGTTGGGCGAATTGATGCGCTTAAAGTGGTCCATTGCGGTGGGCGGCACTCACGGAAAAACAACCACAACGTCTTTGATTGCGCATTTGTTGGACGCTGCGGGGCAAGACCCCACGGTGATCAATGGCGGCATTATCAATGCATGGGGATCAAACGCGCGGCTGGGCGAAGGCGACTGGATGGTGGCCGAAGCCGACGAGTCCGATGGCACGTTTTTAAAACTACCCGCCACCATTGCCGTGGTTACAAACATTGATCCTGAGCATTTGGATCACTATGGCAACTTTGACAATTTGCGCCGCGCCTTTGTGCAGTTTGTCGAAAACATTCCTTTTTATGGGTTTGCCGCTTTGTGCATTGACCATGCCGAAGTCCAGGCATTGATCCCCCGCGTGTCCGATCGCCGCATCGTCACGTATGGCTTTAATCCCCAAGCTATGGTGCGCGGCACCAATGTTCGCCCCAGCCCAAATGGCATGACCTTTGACATTACCTTTACCGATTTTGGGGACGAACAGGCGACGACTATTTTAGATGTAACCTTGCCCATGTATGGATCGCACAATGTGCAAAACGCACTGGCGGCGGTGGCCATTGCGCGGGAAATGGGCATCGCGAATGACGTTCTGAAAATCGCCTTTGATGGCTTTAAAGGTGTGAAACGACGCTTTTCCAAAACGGGCGATGTGGCGGGGATCACCATCATCGACGATTATGCTCATCACCCGGTGGAAATATCCGCTGTGCTCAAAGCCGCGCGGGGCGCCGTGGCAGACTGTCAAGTGATTGCCGTGGTCCAGCCCCATCGCTATAGCCGTTTGCGCGATTTGTTTGAAGAGTTTTGCACCTGCTTTAACGATGCCGATGTTGTGCTGGTGGCCGATGTGTACGAAGCGGGGGAAACGTTAATTGAAGGCTTTGACCGTGATCACTTGGTGGCGGGTTTGCGCGAACATGGTCACCGCACCGTGATGGCGTTGACCAACCCCGATCACCTGCCCGATGCCATCAATGATTTGGCAAAAGAAGGCGACATGGTGTTGTGCCTCGGAGCCGGAAACATTACCCAATGGGCCAACGCGTTACCGGATCGTTTGAAAAATCTAAAGGGAGGCGCCAACGCATGATGTCCGCTGCTGCTCATTCCCAAACCTTGATTAACCGTTTGCCCGCCGTGCGCGGACGGTTAAGCGAAGATGCGTCGCTGGATAAGGTGACGTGGTTTGGTGTGGGTGGTCCGGCTGAAGTCTTGTTTAAGCCTGCCGATGCTGATGACTTAGCACACTTTCTCAAAATCAAGCCTGTTGATGTTTCGGTCACGGTGATCGGGGTTGGATCAAATCTGTTGGTGCGCGATGGGGGAATACCTGGCGTGGTGATCCGGTTGGGCCGCGAATTTGCAAAGATTACCGTAAACAATGCCGATGTCATTTGTGGGGCCGGGGCTTTGGACGGCAACGTTGCAAAGGCTGCCCAACTTGAAAGCGTTTCAGGATTGGAATTTTTAAGCGGCGTTCCGGGGACCCTTGGTGGTGCCCTGCGCATGAATGCCGGGGCTTACGGATCTGAAATGCAAAACATTGTCCACAGCGCGGTGGCGTTGGATGGTCAAGGCAACCAACATGAACTCAGCGCCGATGATTTGGGCTTTAGTTACCGCAAATGCAAAGTCCCCGCCGATTGGATTTTCGTTCAAGTTCACCTGTTGGGCCATGCCGGCAATGCCCAAGATATTTTGGCGCGCATGACCGATATTAAGAATGCCCGTGAAAGCAGCCAACCCATCCGCACCCGGACCGGAGGCTCGACGTTTAAAAATCCCGAAGGCCACAAGGCTTGGCAATTGATTGATGAAGCCGGGTGTCGCGGTTTAAAAATTGGCGGGGCCGAAGTCTCGACTCTGCACTGCAATTTTCTCATCAATGACGGAACGGCGACGGCGACCGACATTGAAGCTTTGGGAAAAGAGGTGCGCCGCCGGGTCAAAGAAAAATCAGGCATAGACCTTGTCTGGGAAATACGCCGCATTGGCGTTGCGAAAAAAGGAAATGCCCAATGACAAAGAATGTTGTGGTTCTCATGGGAGGCTGGTCGGCCGAGCGCGGTGTGTCCTTGTCTTCAGGTGCCGCCTGTACCAAAGCCCTGCAAAATGTAGGCTGCACGGTTACGGCTTTGGATGTTCAACGCGACATCGGTGCGCTGTTGACGCATCTTTACCCGGCCCCCAACGCAGTCTTTAATGCGTTGCATGGGCGGTGGGGTGAAGATGGTTGTGTCCAGGGTGTGTTGGATATTTTGAAAATCCCCTACACCCATTCTGGATTGGTGGCCTCTGCCGTTGCCATGGATAAGCCCCTGGCAAAATGCGTATTCAAAGACGCAGGCATTCCTGTGGCCGAGCATAAAATTGCCACGCGCAAACAGGTTATGGCCGGGCATGTGATGGACGGGCCTTATGTGATTAAACCATTGAACGAAGGCTCTAGTGTTGGTGTTCACATCGTCAGTGATGGTGCAGGATTGCCATTTGAACATGACGACTGGCCTTATGGCGAACGCGTGATGGTCGAACAATTTATCCCCGGACGCGAACTGACCGTGGCCGTCATGGGCGGTAAAGCTATGGCGGTGACGGAAATCGACACCTCTCATGGCTTTTATGATTACGACGCAAAATACATAAATGGCGAGTCTGCACATACCGTTCCCGCCGACTTGCCTAAGGCGGTTTACGACGAAACCATGCGCTTGGCAGAACTGGCGCATGATGTTCTGGGATGTCGGGGTGTTAGCCGTTCTGATTTTCGGTTTGATGGAAAAACGATCTATATTTTAGAAACCAATACACAACCCGGAATGACCCCAACGTCGTTGGTTCCCGAACAGGCTGCCCATGTTGGCATTAGTTTTGAAGCCTTGGTGAAGTGGATGATCGATCACGCGGAGTGCGATGCATGAAAAAGCTTTTGGCCCGGATTACAGAAGAAGATGGATTAGAGGTTTCAGACACCCCCAAACGCAAACGTGTGGTGCCCGTTTGGCGACGTCCGCAAACAATTATTTTAAGTGCGATTCTCGCCGTGTCTATGCTTGGCGGAGCAGCCACATGGGTGGTCAAAACGGGGTGGGGTGCAGACGTTCTGTCCACCGTCAAATGGACGGCTGTCAAAACTTCATCCGAACTTGGTCTCATCCTTGAAGAAGTTTTGGTCACCGGGCGCGGTGAAACCAGCCGCGAAGACTTGTTGACGGCACTTGGCGTGGCGCGTGGCGCACCAATGCTCACGTATGATTTTGAATCCGCAAAGGTGCGGGTCGAAAATTTGCCCTGGGTGCGTAACGCCCATATTGAACGCTTGTTACCCGATACATTGGCGGTTCACCTCATTGAACGCCAACCGATTGCGTTGTGGCAAAACCAAGTTGGTTTTTCATTGATTGATGAAGATGGAGACGTGATCATCAGTGCTGAATTAGACCAGTATGCGAACCTTATTCATGTGGTTGGCGATGATGCTCCTAATCGCGTGGGCGGGTTGTTGGAATTGTTAGAAACGCAGCCTGCTGTGAAGGCCAAGGTGTTGGCGGCTATACGGGTTGGTGGACGACGGTGGGATCTGTTGATCGAGGGGGGGATTGATGTGCGTCTGCCCGAAGACGGTGCCCCCGAAGCCTTGGCGCGGTTGGCTGCATTTGAAATGGAAAGCGGCGTGTTTGGTCGTGATGTTAAGGTTTTAGATTTACGTATGCCAGATCGCGTCATTGTCCGGCGTGTTCCCAATGCCGTGCGCAAACCCCAAATGGTCCCCGGCCAAGAAACTTAAAGTTAAGACGTGCGCCCAGAAAGGGGGCTGAACAATGCATCAAACCGCTCACCCGACGAAACTTAAAAACGGATTGATCGCCACCTTAGACATCGGCACCACCAAGGTGACGTGCCTGATCGCGCGCCAAGAAGGGACGCGCCCACCGCGCATCATTGGTATTGGTCACCATGTGTCGGGCGGCGTGCGTCATGGGGCCATCATCGATATGGATTTGGCAGAAGTCGCCGTGCGCGCCGCCGTTGGCGCCGCCGAGGAAATGGCGGGCGTGAACATCAGTGGTGTCACGGTGTCGCTTTCAGGCACGCATTTCAAATCGCGTCTGGTGGCTTATGATATCGGTATTTCCGGTCATGAAATCGGCGACCAAGATTTGCGAAAAATACTCGATGAAAGCAGCTTGGCAAGCGAGGTACCCGAGGACCAAGCCATCGTTCACGTCATTCCCGTTGGATATTCTATTGACGGCAATCGGGGCGTGCGCGACCCACGCGGGATGTTTGGTAAACGATTGGGCGTTAACCTGCATGTTGTAACGGCCAGTGTGAACGCCATGCGCAATGTTGAAACGTGCGTCAATCGGTGCCACCTCGATGTTGAAGGTCAAGTGGTAACTCCTTACGCCTCAGCTCTCGCAACGCTGGTCGAAGACGAAATGAAGCTGGGGGTCACGCTGATCGATATGGGTGGCGGCTGCACCAATATTGCGGTCTTTTTCGATGGTGAATTGATGCATGCGGAATGTGTACCGTTGGGCGGGGAAAACGTAACCAACGATATCGCCCGTGGTTTATCAACCCCGGTGCAACATGGGGAACGCATGAAAACCCTTTACGGCAATTGTATGCCCTCACCGTCCGATGATCGGGAAGTGATTAAGGTGCCGTTGATTGGCGAAGAACAGAGCGGCGAAACCAATACTGTGCCGCGTTCAATGTTGGTCGGTATCATCCGGCCCCGCGTCGAAGAAATATTTGAAATGGTCCGAGATCGATTAAAAGAGGCTGGCTTTGAAACTTTGGCAGGGCCGCGCGTGGTGCTTACCGGTGGCGCCAGTCAGTTGCCAGGGGCCCGTGAGCTTGCCTGTGAAGTCTTGGGCAAAGCTCAGGTGCGTATGGCGAAGCCTCGTTACTTGGAAGGAATGGCTGAGATTTCCAGCGGCCCCCAATTCTCGACATGCGTAGGATTAATCAGCCATGCTCTTGAATCACCAACAAAATTTTCAGGTCGGACCTATCGGCCAAAGGCCCAGCCTGTCACAAGAATTGGCCGCATTGGTCAATGGTTGCGGGATAATTTGTAGTCTTTAAGTACAGAGTCAGTAAACGAGTCAGAATTGTTTAAGGACTCGAGGAAATAAAAAACAAACGAATCGGGAAAAGTTACTAAATTTTAATGGTTTTCGGGCCACAAGTATACAAACGAGCGGAGCGAGGAATCCCATCATGAGTATCAATTTAAGCGTGCCACAAAATGAGTCCGTTGAGCTGAAGCCACGGATTACCGTGATTGGTGTTGGCGGTGCCGGAGGCAATGCCGTTAATAATATGATCATCTCCCAGCTTGGTGGCGTTGATTTCTTGGTTGCCAATACGGACGCACAGGCCCTGACATTTTCCAAAACGGATCGACGTATCCAGTTGGGATCAGGTTTAACCCAAGGCTTAGGAGCTGGCTCGAAACCCGAAATTGGACGCGCTGCCGCTGAAGAATCCATTGAAGAAATTACCGCGCAAATCAAAGGTTCGCATATGGTCTTTATCGCCGCCGGAATGGGCGGCGGGACAGGCTCTGGAGCCGCGCCCGTGATCGCGCGCACGGCCCGCGACCTGGGTGTGTTGACCGTCGGTGTTGTGACCAAGCCGTTTCAGTTTGAAGGCCAGCGCCGTCAACGGATTGCCGATAAAGGGATTGAAGACCTTGAGCAATATGTCGACACCTTGATCGTTATTCCAAACCAAAATTTATTCCGCGTTGCCAACGAGAAAACAACGTTTGCAGATGCTTTCAACATGGCTGACGATGTTCTGTATTCCGGGGTGCGTGGCATTACCGATTTGATGGTTATGCCGGGTCTGATTAATTTGGACTTTGCTGATGTGCGTTCCGTTATGAGCGAAATGGGCAAAGCCATGATGGGTACGGGCGAAGCCGAGGGCGAACGTCGGGCACTGGACGCTGCCGAAGCGGCAATTTCCAATCCCCTTTTAGACGACACATCTATGGCTGGTGCCAATGGTGTGCTGATCAACATCACGGGCGGTTCTGATATGACCCTGTATGAAGTTGACGAAGCGGCCAATCGTATCCGGTCTGAAGTGGATGAAGACGCTTATATTATCTTTGGTTCGACCTATGACGATACCATGGAAGGCACGATCCGCGTGTCCGTTGTGGCGACGGGCATTGATGCCGAATTCGCCGTACGCCCAGAACCTGCCGTTTTAAATGTGAAAACAGAAGCGGTTTCGGACGTGAAAATACATGTAGAAGGCCACATTGAAGAACCTACATATGGTCCTTCCGTGGCTCAAGTGCTAAGCGAAACGACACCTGACCCGGTTATGGATACGGTTCCATCGAATGCCGACATTGCCGAAAATATCGTCAACGAGGCTTTGTCTATGGAAGAACAAGTTGAGGATTTCTTAGGCGATGAAGAAGTTTTGAAGGCCGTTGAAAGCCTTGAAAGCGAACCTTCTGAGGGCTCTGGTGAAGCGTTTGCCGCGCCAGCCGCAATGCCAAGCGCTCTCAACGAAGATGCCTTTATTCCCCCTGCTGTTCATGGGGGTGTGGTGTCACCTCAAGTCGATCCATTGGCCCAAACCGCCCTGTTAGAGGAAGCTCAACAAGACGTTACTTCAGCCGCTGAACCTGATCTGCAACAATCTTCCCATGGGACACCAAGCCTTTTTGCGCGGGTGACCGGTGGGATGAATAAAGTGGCGGCATTTGGCCAAAAACACAGTTCATCATCTGCCTCTGGAGGACATGGTGAGCCCGCAGAACCGCCCGTTGATGCGGTTTCTCACGGCACGTCTACGGTCTTGCGGAACGACAGTTCGGCAGAATTAGAACCCACATTGGCGGGGCTTAACTTAGAAGACCGTGTTCCGCAATCACAGACCGAAGATGATCTTTTGGATATTCCAGCCTTTCTCCGGCGTCAGGCCAACTAATCGTCTAAAGGCCTGTAACAAAGGGTAACACTGTTTGATTTGAGCGCTTCAGCATAGGGTGGTAAACCCATAACTGAAGCGCTCTTTTTATATGCGCACGTAACCAAAAAGATTACAGAAAGCGAGAACGTCCATGGGGGCCAACCAAACCACCGCCATCAAGCAAAAAACCCTTAAAAGCGCAATTAGTTGCACGGGCATTGGCTTGCATTCTGGCGAAAAGGTTTCCATGACTTTGATCCCTGCGGATGTGGATGCTGGCATTACATTTCGCCGCACCGATGTTGCAGGCGAAGGCGCCGAAATCAGCGCTTCGTTTGACCAAGTTTGTGATACCCGTTTATGCACCACCGTCGGTACGGCGGGAGGCAAAACCATTGGCACCGTAGAACATTTGATGGCGGCCTTTGCGGGTGCGGGTATTGATAACGTCACCGTCGAAGTCGGTGGTGCCGAAGTTCCCATTATGGATGGCAGTGCGGCCCCGTTTTTGTTTTTGATTGATTGTGCCGGCGTTGTTGAACAGAAAGCACCCCGCAAAGTTATTCGGGTGTTGAAAACCATTTCCATTCGCGAAGATGATAAATCGGCTACGCTTGAGGCCTCTGACGGTTTCGCCGTCGATTTCTCGATCGATTTCGCCAGCCCAGCCGTTGCCAGCCAAGACCTTTTCATTGGCCTTGATGCGGGTGTCTTTAAAAATGAAATTGCTCGGGCGCGGACGTTTGGCTTTATGCATGAAGTCGAAGCCTTATGGGCCGCTGGTTTGGCAAAAGGTGGGTCTTTGGACAATGCCGTTGTGGTGAGTGGCGATAAGGTCATGAACGAAGACGGTCTGCGTTTTGATGATGAATTTGTGCGTCACAAAATCCTTGATGCGGTTGGCGATTTGTATTTGGCGGGTAAGCCCATTCAAGGTCAATATTCCGGCATTCGGTCCGGTCATGCCTTAAACAACCAACTTCTTCGCGAGCTCTTTTCTGACCCTGAAAATTACGAAATCGTCGATATGGTAAACGAAACGACAGGTTTACTGTCTCGGGGCGCAGGTTCTTTGTCAGAAGCCATGGTTGCGGCGGGTCAGGCAACGGCTTAAACTAAACCAAAAATTTTATATATTATGCTTATTAATCAAAGCATAAGCACGTTTAAGGCCTCTGTCCAAAGTTTAGGGACAGAGGTTTTTTTATGAGATTTCAAAAATGACTGCGATTTTGAGTCTGAACCCTGGACACAAGGCCGTATCCCCGTGATATAATCCGCGTGTTGTTGTTGTCTGGCGGCTATAGTGGCCTTTTATAAGAACTTGGATACCCCTTAGATCATGGCTTCACGCTCATTTTGTCGCGTTCTTCCTTTAACCTTTGCGATCGCACTTGGTTTAGCCGCTTGCTCTGGTGGGACAAAAACGCAAACCCAAACGTTTTCCGAAGTCCCCGTCGAAAACCTTTACAATGATGCCGTGGATGCCCTTGAAAAAGGGACATTTGTCGAGGCTTCGACAAAATTTGATGAAGTTGAACGTCAGCACCCGTATTCGAGTTGGGCTGTCAAAGCCCAAATTATGGCGTCCTATAGTTTGTATATGGGCAACAAATATGACGAAGCTATTGTCGCCCTGGATCGGTACATCCAATTGCACCCCGGCAGCAAGGATGTCGATTACGCCTATTACCTTAAGGGCCTTTGTTATTACGAACAAATTTCCGACGTTGGTCGCGATCAATTGATGACCCAGTTGGCCTTGTCCACCTTAAAGGAACTGATCACGCGTTTTCCGAAAAGCGATTATGCCAAGGATGCCTCGTTAAAGATTGACCTGACCTATGACCACTTGGCCGGAAAAGAAATGAAAATCGGTCGCTATTACCAATTGCGGGGCCAGTGGTTGGCAGCGATCACGCGCTTTAGCGAAGTGGTCAGCCGTTATGAAACCACCACCCATGTTCCCGAAGGCTTGCATCGTTTGGTCGAAAGTTATCTGGCCTTGGGCATGGTTGATGAAGCGAAAAAAACCGCAGCCGTTTTGGGGCATAATTTTAAGTCCAGCAAATGGTACTTGGAATCCTATGCCTTGCTTGATGACCCAACCATTAAGAATTCTGCAGACAAGGCTTGGTACAAGCTCTGGTAACCAAAGCGATAAGGTCTTGTGTTTATGCTCTGCCGTCTTTCCATCCGTGATGTTGTTTTGATTGAAAAACTAGACCTTGAATTTTCACAAGGTCTCAGCGTTTTGACGGGCGAAACAGGCGCCGGTAAATCCATATTATTAGACAGCTTAAGTCTGGCCTTGGGGGCTAGGTCCGAAGCCCGGATGGTCCGTCATGGGGCTGCCCAAGCCTCGGTCACGGCCGAGTTCTCTTTGCCTGCGGAACACCGTGTTTTTGGTATTTTAACGGAACACGGCCTTGATTTGGGGGGCGAACATTTGTTGTTGCGCCGTCAGTTGGGAGAAGATGGGCGGTCACGAGCCTTCATCAATGATCAATCTGTCAGCGTTGGTTTGTTAAGGCAAATTGGCGATGAGATGGTCGAAATTCACGGTCAATTTGACAATCACCGTCTGCTCAATCCGGCCACCCATATGGGCTTGTTGGATGCGCATGGTGGTCATGATGTATTGTTGACGGCGGTCAAGTCCACCCATCACGTCTGGCGTGAAACGGTGACGGAACGCAAGCGTGCCGAAGCCGCCCTGATCACCGCGCGCGAAGACGAAGATTTTTTGCGTCATGCTGTTGAAGAACTTAGAACCCTAAATCCTCAAGAGGGCGAAGAAGAAAGTCTTGCCCAAGAACGCCAATTGCTGATGCACGGTGAAAAGCTTGTCGATGCCATGAGCAGCGCTTCTAAAGCATTGGACAATGGTAAGGGCGTTGAGCGGCTGTTGCGCGATGCCGTTCGCGCCTTGGAACCCGTTGTCGAAAAAGCCGACGGGCTTTTGGACCCGACCATGAAGGCATTGGATCAGGCGTCTGAATTCTTGGTGTCTGGAATTCAAGAATTAGAAACGGCCGCCACCCGTGTCGATTTAGACCCTCGTCATTTGGAACAAGTCGAAGAGCGTCTATTTGCCTTGCGTGCCTTGGCCCGCAAACACAACATCAACATCACCGCCTTGGCCGGACTGTTTGCGCAGTTGAGCGAACAGTTGGCGGGGATTGACGATGGCGGCGAACATCTTGATGAACTCAGTCGCCTTGAAGCCCAAGCGCGTGGCGCTTACAGCGTCGCAGCAACCCAGCTTAGCCAAGCGCGCCGTGAAGCCGCCAGTGGGTTGGATCAAGCCGTGATGCGGGAATTGGGGCCCTTGCGTCTGGGCACCGCAGACTTTTGTACCCAGGTTGCGACCCTTGACGAAGAAGACAGTTGGGGCGTGTCGGGCTGGGACCGTGTGGCGTTCGAAATCGCCACCAACCCGGGCACCCCGCCAGGCCCCTTAAACAAGATCGCCTCCGGTGGCGAATTGTCGCGCTTTATGCTGGCGTTGAAAGTCGTCTTGGCGCAATCCGACCCGGTGCCAACCTTGGTCTTTGATGAAGTCGATAGCGGCATCGGTGGGCAAGTGGCCGATGCGGTCGGGCAACGTTTGGCAAAATTAGGTGATGACGTACAAGTCTTGGTCGTCACCCACAGCCCCCAAGTGGCGGCCCGTGGAAAAACGCATTGGCATATTTCCAAAAGCGAAACGAATGGCTCTGTACGAACCTCGGTGAAGGTGTTGGATTACGCCGAACGCGCGGATGAAATCGCCCGTATGCTGTCGGGGGAAGTTTTGACCGAACAAGCCCTTGCCGCCGCCGCCAGCCTGTTGCTCGGGGCTTCGCAATGAGTTTGCGAAAGGTCCCGGTTGATCAACTGACGTCGGTTGATGCCGATGAAGAACTTAAAGCCCTCGCCCAAGTCATTAAAGAGCACGATCAACGTTATCACGGACAAGACGCACCGACGATATCAGACGGTGACTACGATGCACTTAGGCTTCGCAACCAAGACATCGAAGCCCGGTTCCCGTTGTTGGTGCGTCCCGACAGTCCCTCGTTAAAAGTTGGGGCTCCGGCGGCATCAGGTTTCAAAAAGGTCAAGCACGCCAAACCGATGTTGTCGTTGGGCAATGTCTTTAGCGAAGACGAATTGCAAGATTTCGTCGATGGCTTGAAACGGTTTTTAAAAGACTTTGAACAAGACCCATCGTTGGATTTGGAACTGGTGGCCGAACCGAAAATTGATGGCCTGTCCATTTCGTTGCGCTATGAACGTGGTCAATTGGTTTCGGCAGCAACCCGTGGCGATGGCCTTGTTGGTGAAGATGTCACCGCCAATGCCCGCACCGTTGCCGATATTCCGCACACCTTGCCCAGTGATGTTCCAGACGTATTAGAGGTGCGCGGCGAAGTCTATATGACGAAGGCCGACTTCTTCGCCCTGAATGAACGTCAAGAAGCGGCGGGGGCCAAGCCGTTCGCCAATCCCCGAAATGCCGCCGCAGGCTCGTTGCGTCAATTAGATTACACCATCACCGCTAAACGCCCATTGAGCTTCTTTGCGTATGCGTGGGGCGAGGTGAGTGAGGAAGCGTGGCCTACGCATAGTGCGTTCATTGAAAACCTGAAAGCCTGGGGTTTTTGCGTCAATCCCATGACCCAGGTGTGCAATGGGGTTGAAGCGGCTTTAGTCCACTATCAGCACATTGGCGAAACCCGCGCCGCGTTGGGATATGACATTGATGGTGTGGTGTATAAGGTTAATCGTCTGGACTGGCAGCACCGCTTGGGATTTGTGTCGCGTGCCCCCAGATGGGCCATAGCCCATAAATTTCCCGCTGAAAAAGCCGAAACGATCTTAAATTCGATTTCCATTCAGGTGGGCCGTACCGGTGTTCTGACGCCGGTGGCGGAATTGGAACCTATTACGGTGGGCGGCGTGGTGGTGAGCCGTGCGACTTTGCACAATGCCGATTACATTGTTGAAAAAGATATCCGCGAAGGCGACCGGGTGCGCATTCAACGGGCCGGTGATGTGATTCCTCAAGTGATTGAGGTGGTTGATGATGGCCAGCACGCTGCGCGCCCTGTGTATCAATTTCCAACCACTTGCCCGGTTTGTGACAGTCATGCCATCCGGGAAGACGGCGAAGCGGCGACTCGGTGTACCGGGGGCTTGGTGTGTTCAGCCCAGGCCCACGAGCGGCTCAAACATTTTGTGTCGCGCAATGCTTTTGATATTGACGGCCTGGGCGCCAAAAATGTGGTGGCCTTTTATGACTTAGGGCTGATCAAAACCCCCGGCGACATCTTTCGCTTAAGTTCAGCCCAGTTGGAAGGCCGCGAAGGCTGGAAAGATAAATCTATCCAAAACCTGCTGGCGGCGATTGAAGTCAAACGCACCATCGATATGCCGCGTTTTATCTTTGCCTTAGGCATTCGCCATGTGGGTCAAGCCACGGCCCGATTGTTGGCGAAACAGTACGGCGATATGGCAAGCTTGCGCCAAGCCCTGTTTGAGGCTCGCATCATCGGCTCAGAAGCCTTGGAAGAATTGTTGAGCATCGACGGCATTGGCAAGGCCATGGCCGATGATTTGGTTGGGTTCTTTGCCGAACCTCATAACATTGTCGTGCTTGACGATCTGTTGGACAACGTCACCGTCGAGGCTTTTATCGCCCCCAGCACGGAAGGGTCCTTGGTGGCCGGCAAGACCGTGGTCTTTACCGGAGCCTTGGAAACGATGAGCCGAGGTGAAGCCAAAGCCAAAGCCGAAGCCTTGGGTGCCAAGGTCTCAGGTTCGGTCAGCAAAAAAACAGACATTGTCGTTGTCGGCCCCGGTGCGGGCGCCAAAGAAAAGAAAGCACGTGAGCTTGGGTTAAGGGTGTTAACTGAGGCCGAATGGATTATATTGATCCAGAATCTGTGATGATGAAAGAGGGGCCAAATGAAACAAATTATGCATCAACAACGATTGTTTCTAGAATGGTTGGTAATGGCGGGCAACATTGCAGTCTCCGATACCGATAACGGCAGCCTTTTGTTTATCACCCAACACGAATGCGCAAAGGCTGGATGGATCAAGCTGACACCGTTTGGCAGTGGCTTCTTGATGGCCGCGATCACCGATGCCGGGCGCGACATGGTAAAAGACCGCCGCGCCGCCCGCGAAAATAAATTAGACCAAGAACGGCGTCGCGAAGTCTCGAAGTGAGTTCTCAAAGCATCCTCACCCTCAACAGTCTGTCCTTTCAAGCTATGGCTACGGATTGTCATGTGCATGTCTATGCCGACCAGCGGCATTGGCCGAAGACATCTGTGAGGCCGCCGCGAGTGAAGTCGAACGGATTTCTGATCGGTATTCGCGCTTTCAAGACGACAGTGAACTGTCGCGTATTAATCGTGTTGCCGAAGCCGGAGGCACAGTTTGCCTCGACCCCGAAACAGCCTCTCTTATGGATTACGCTCAAGCTTGCTATGAAAAAAGTGACGGGGCTTTTGATATTACCTCGGGCATTTTGCGCCGAGCGTGGGATTTTTCGTCCAATCAAGTCTCAACACACCATGCCATTGCCCAGCTGTTGGCGCATGTCAGTTTTGCCAAATTGCATTGGGATAGCCCCAACCTCACCTTTACGGTCCCGGGCCAAGACTTGGATTTCGGTGGCATTGGCAAAGAGTATGCAGCCGTGCGCGCCGCAGAGGTGTGTGCGGCCCATGGGGTGCGCCACGGCTTGGTCGATCTTGGCGGCGACATTCATATCATTGGCCCCCATCCAGATGGCGATCCTTGGTGCATAGATATTCGTCACCCGCGCTCAACGGACCTTATGCTGGGCCGTGTTGAATTGAAGACGGGTGGTTTGGCCAGCAGTGGTGATTATGAACGGTGCATGGTTGTCGAAAACCAACGTTATGGGCATATCTTAGACCCCAAAACAGGACACCCCCTACAAGGCTTGGCCGCCGTAACCGTGGTGGCATCTGATTGTCTGGTGGCGGGAAGCTTGGCGACGATTGCCATGCTGAAAGGCGCCCAAGGTCCAGCGTGGTTAGCGCAAATAGGTGTTGATCATGTGTGGATGGACGAACAGGGGCAACAAGGCGGAAGTTTGTTAAACTAACATATCCACGTTGCCGCCCAGACCATTAAAGGACTGCAAGCTGGTCATCAAGGTTTGCGAAGGGGCTGCCGCCGCGCTCGCTGATGAGCCACTTTGACCTTGGATCAAAGTGCGCGACAACTGGGTCATAGCGCTGACAAAATCAGACTTAGCAACACTGTTGGTTTTGTTGGTGGTGAGTTGGTCAAAAACCTGATCCGCACTGGTCACGTCCAACTTGACACACTATTTATAGGGTTATTCTTAAAAGTGTGTAAAGAATGGGGCGGGGATATTTTTAAAGTTTGAGCGCAATAAAACCCGTCATTGTTATGAGGTGAAAACTATCCACTTCCTCAGGCAAAAAGACTCGCTTATGATTGTTTTAAATTGATGGTCGTTGGAAAAGGTCGACAAAATGAATAGATCAGAAAGACGTCGACAACAAAAATTAGCCGAAAAGGCAGCAACGAATGCACCGTCACTTGCGAACCAGAACACCCTTAGTCTCGCCGTAGAGAATCATCGGGCAGGTCTGTTGTCTAAAGCTGAGAGTTTATATCAACAAATATTAAAGGCTGATCCGAACCATCCTGATGCCTTGCATTTGCTGGGTGTCGTCGCCTGTCAAACTGGACAATATGACCGGGCGGTTGACCTCATAACAAAATCCCTCGTCCTTAAACATGATCATGCCGAAGCGCATTATAACCTTGCGAATGCTTTCAAAGAACTGGGGCAGTTTGATGAGGCCGTGGTGAGTTATAGAAAAGCCCTCGCCATTAACCCCAATTACGCTATGGCGCACAATAATCTTGGGTTTACGCTTAATGAACTGAAAAGATTTTATGAGGCCATAACCAGCTATCACAAGGCTCTCTCCATTCAACCTAATTTCGTTGAGGCGCATAATAATCTTGGCAATACACTCCAGGACCTAGGAAAGATAGACGAGGCCATTGAGAGCTATCGAAAAGCCCTTGCCATCAATCCTGAATACGCAATGGCGTATAACAATCTAGGGAATACCCTCCAGAAACAGGGGCAGTTAGATGAGGCTATTGAGAGCTATCGAAAGGCCCTCGCCATCAACCCTGATTTTGCGATGGCGTATAACAATCTAGGGTCTGCGTTACGTGATTTGGGTGACGTTGATGAGGCTTTAAAATGTTATCTTCGTGCAGTTGCCCTCAATCCACAGAACGACTTGTACTGGACCGGGCTAGCAGAATCTTTAGAAGCTATTTCTTTCACGTCTTATGATGATAACCTTTGTCATGACCTGATGCTCCTTTTGGATCGTCCCACGACACGTCCTTCTCGCCTCGTTCAGACCGTTATCAGCTTACTTCGTCATCACCCAAGTATCTGTCAGATTCTGGCGCTAACGGACGCCATTAATCCAAAGACGAGCATTAACTACGGAGATGCCGTTGAGCAGCTGTCAGCAATACCACTTTTGCTTCGGATCATGGGACTAAGCCCTGTTGATGAACTGGATATTGAGCGGATGTTCACGACGTTGCGCCGCGCAATGTTAAAGAATACGGAAGCAGAAAACGTGGGGGAAAAGGGGCTTCCATTTTCTGCGGCCATGGCTCTTCAATGCTTTGCAAACGAGTATATATTTTTTGAAACAGACGCAGAAACAAAAGCTGTTGAAACTCTTCAAAAACGGATAGAGGTGCTTGTGGAAAATGGGGGCGATATACCTCCATCACTTGTTGTTGCGGTTGGTTCCTATAGACCTCTCCGAAGTTTTCCCTGGGCCTCAAAACTGTGTGACCGCGAATGGACAGTAAATGTCAAGGAGGTTATAAAACGGCAAATAATAGAACCTCTTGAAGAACGGTCTTTGCGCGCCCAAATTCCCTGCATAACCCCGATACACAATACGGTTTCCCTATCCGTTCGAGAACAATATGAAGAAAACCCATACCCCCGCTGGATCAAAACTGGTTTGGGGGCAAAGAGTAGTCGTGTTGGAGCTACTTTGCAGGGGCCGCCACTTCTTCTTGATATGGGAGACTATGTGTCTCCTGATCGCCCGGAAATATTGGTCGCAGGCTGTGGCACAGGCCAGCATGCTCTAGGCACGGCCACTAGGTTCTCAAACGCGCGCGTTCTCGCCGTCGATCTAAGTTTGAGCAGCCTCTCCTATGCCCTAAGAAAAACCAATGAACTCGGCTTCAAGAACATAGAGTACGTTCAAGGTGATATTATGGAACTTGGAAGCCTTGGACGACAATTTGACCTCATCGAATCTTGTGGCGTTCTCCATCATCTTGGTGACCCAATAGCTGGTTGGCAGGTCCTTGTGGACCTGTTGCGCCCTGGTGGCGTTATGAAAATCGCCCTATATAGCGAGGCTGCGCGTCAAGATATCGTGGATGGACGTTTGCTGATCTCCGAAAAGGGATACACATCGTCCCACGAAGATATTTGCAAATGTCGACAAGAGATGATCCGAATGGCTGAAGGTGGGAATTCGGTGATGGGAATGATATGCAATGGAAGAGATTTTTTCAGTTTAAGCAATTGCCGTGACTTGCTTTTTCACGTTCAAGAGCACCGATTTACAGTTCCTCAGATTCAGTCAGCCCTAAAAGGCCTTAAATTAAAATTCTTAGGGTTTGAAATTCGAGATCAATCAGCATTGAGGATGTTCAAAGAGACTTACCCACAAAAACGTGCCCTGACATCTCTTCCAAAATGGCATGACTTTGAACGTGCCAATCCCTATACGTTTAGGGGCATGTATCAGTTTTGGTGTCAAAAGATCTAAGTCAGGCTGGCTAAAACCCGCCTCTGGTCAAACGTAGAGTTATATTCGGCTTCCTTGTATCGTCGGCCATAAGATAGAGAGCGGCCTCATCATCGGTTTTTCGGAAACCGGAAATAACAACACGCCAAAAAAAAGCCCCTACTCATTGAGCAGGGGCTTTTTAAATGGATACGCGGTGATCGAACGGTTTAGTTAAGCTTGCCGTTTAGGCCCTTGATGGACTCATCGATAAGTGCGTTCGCTTTGGTGGCGGAGATGTCGCTGGTGAGGATGCGTTTTGCGGCATCCATAGCGATGTCGACGGCCATGGCTTTGACTTCGGCAATGGCCTGGGCTTGAGCCTGGGCAATGCGGTCAGCAGCCATTTGTTCGGAGCGCTTTAAGTTGTGGTCTAGTTGTACGGCGGCTTCGGCGGCAAGGCGTTCGGCCTCATCTTTCGCAGCAGCGACAATGTTTTCCGCTTCTTTTAAGGCATCGTGCTGTTTTTTCTCGAAAGAGGCCAGCATTTGTTGAGCTTCTTCACGAAGACGTGTGGCTTCTTCGATCTGGTTGGCAATGGCTGCCGAACGATCATCAAGGGATGCACCAATGACAGCGCCCATTTTTTTGCCAAACAAGACAAAGAACAAGACAAAGGCAACGGCCACCCAGAACGTTGGGTGTTCATAGAACGCTCCGTGATCTGCAGCAGCTGCACCAGCGTGTCCTGCGGCCTCAGCAGCTTGAGCTTGGCTGATAAACATCTGTCTCTCTCCTTAGGCGCGGTCTTTGAGTGCAGCCGTAACGGCTCCGCTCAGGGACTTGCTTTGTGGGGCATCACCAATCAGCTTTTCGACAACAGATGTTGCAACATCGGTCGCAACATCTTTAATGCCTGAGAGAGCCTCATCACGAGCCTTCACAATGGCTTTTTCCGAACTGACAATTTGCGCCTGTAGCTTTTCGTTGAGGGCTGATTGACGTTTTGCAGCTTCATCCGCAGCTTTGTCTTTGACATCGCGGATGGCGGCTTGTGCCTCCGCGCGAGCATCGGACAATGACGTTTCATACGCTGCACAAGCGGCTTCGGCCTGCGTTTTCAGCTCATCGGCCTTGGCCAAGTTGTCGTCAATCTTGTTTTGGCGTTCTTCCAAAACTTCACCGATGCGGGGCAGGGCGACCTTGCTCATCAATACATAAAGCACGACGAACGTGATCACCAGCCACACAACCTGTGAAGAGAAGGTGGTAACGTCTAACTGCGGTAGACCTGCAGCCGTCGCTGGTGAAGTTGCGATAATGCTCATCACCAGAGCACTAAGCCCCAAAGTCTTGCTTGAATTTAGAATCCGCATGTGCGGGCTCCCGCCTAATATTGTCTGATTCAAATTGATTTAGCGATCAACGGTGAATTCAAAGAATTCACCGTTGAACTGAAAGCTAAATTTATCCGAACAAGATCAAGAATGCGATAACGAGCGCGTACAAAGCAACCGCTTCAACCAGGGCGAAGCCCAAAATTGCGCGACCGAAGACTTTGCCTTCAGAAGCCGGGTTGCGAGCAATCGCGCTAATCAAAGAGGCAAAGATGTTGCCGATACCAGCGCCAACGCCACCAAGACCGATAACAGCCAGGCCAGCACCAATCATTTTTGCAGCTTCTAGTTCCATGGTTCAATTCCTTTAGTTTTTAAAACTGAGTAGAAGTTAAATTATGTGGTTCGTTTCCTGCCTTAGTGCAGGTGGATCGCATCATTTAAGTATAGGCATGTTAACACTGCGAAAACATAAGCCTGCAAAAATGCGACCAAGAGTTCAAAGCCCACAAGGGCAACGTCAACGACGAATGGGGCAATGCCCAAAATGCCGAGTGGAAGAATAAAGCCAGCAAACACTTTCATAAGAATGTGGCCAGCCGTCATATTGGCAAAAAGTCGAACGCTCAGGCTGATGGGGCGCGAGAGATAGGAAATAATCTCGATCGGGACCATCAAAATCAAAACAACGGCAGGCACGCCTGACGGAACAAAGTAGGTAAAGAACTTCAAGCCGTGGCACGCAAAGCCGATAACCGTCACACCAACAAACACCACCATGGCAAGGGTAAACGTGACAATGATGTGGCTGGTGAACGTGAATGCGTAAGGGAGAAGGCCAAGCAGGTTGGCAAAAAAGATAAACATGAACAGGCTAAACACGAACGGGAAGTACTTACGACCTTCGGTGCCGACATTGTCGCGAAGTAGGCCCGCGACGAATTCGTAGCTCAATTCCACCATCGACTGCCAACGGCCTGGGACCAAAGCCCGCCCCCGCATGCCAAGGACCAAAAACATCGTCAAGGTCATGACGGTCAGCACCATAAAGGCACCGGAGTTGGTGAAAGAGGCGTCAATGCCACCAAGATTGATGTCAACCAACTTTTGAATTTCAAACTGTGCAATAGGGTTAGCCACGTTTTGCTCGCCTGTCTGGTTGTTTCATGTTCGCTCAATTAACGTCTGTTTTAAGCTTGGTTAAGCGCCGAACTAAAAACAGATTTGTGTTATGCCTTTCAATAGCTGCAATCGCAACATTTAAAACGCGCCCCTTTCCTAAACGTCTTGGGCCTTAAGGGCAAGCCCCCCTGTTGTGAAAAATGAATTTTTTGTCATTTTTCCGACTTATTTTGGTCAGAATCTGCAGACTCAGGCTCTTTTAGCGCTAAATCGGGTTTCGGTTTTGATTCATTTTCGACGTCTTGGACCATTCGCATTCCGGTGCGGTAAACATTCATGATGCCTGCCGCCCCCCCTAAAAAGATAAAGATGATCAAAAACCAGGGTTTGGTGCCAAGCCAATGGTCCAAGTACCACCCCATACCGGTGCCGACCATCAAAGCCGCCAACATATCCACACCAATGCGAAACGCTTGGCCGATTCCCGAATTTTCGGGCTGTGCCGAAGAGGTGTTATCTGCAAGGTTAGGACTGGCTTGGCGGGCTTTGTTTAAGCGCGCATTTAAATCATCGAATGACGGCTGTTCAGGGTCATCGGTCATGTTTTGGCCCTCTGTACGGGATGGATGCCCACGATTATTCGCGGATAACCTCGGCTTGTTCAAGATTTACGCTGACCAATTGAGAAATGCCGCGTTCGGCCATGGTAACACCAAACAAGCGTTCCATGCGGGCCATCGTCATACGGTGGTGGGTGATGACCAAAAACCGTGTCGAGCCGGCCGCAGAGATTTCTTCCAAAAGCGTACAGAATCGGTCAACATTGGCGTCATCCAAAGGCGCATCGACTTCATCCAACACACAAATCGGGGCCGGATTCGTCATAAATACCGCAAACAACAGCGCCGTGGCGGTTAGGGCTTGTTCCCCACCTGATAACAAAGACAACACCTGCATCCGCTTGCCGGGCGGGCTGGCCATGATTTCCAGCCCCGATTCTAAGGGGTCTTCGGCTTCGATTAATTTAAGGTGAGCCTGACCGCCACCAAACAGGCGCACGAACAGCTCTTGGAAGTGCTTGTCGACCTCTTTAAACGAGGATAACAGGCGTTCCCGACCTTCTTTGTTCAATTCATTGATGCCCCTGCGAAGCTTTTCAATGGCTTCAATCAGATCGCCGCGCTCATTGGTCAGGGTGTCAATTTGTTCGCCCATTTCATTGGCTTCTTCTTCGGCACGCAGATTGACAGGCCCCATGGTATCGCGCTCACTCACCAAGCGATCAACCTTGCGTTCGACCACACCCTCGTCGGGCAAATCAGCGTCTGGTTCAATTTCGGCAATTTCGGCCAAGCCGTTCGGGCCACATTTTAGTTTTTCCTTCGCCCGCTCAGCAATCGATTCGCACGCTTGTTTGCCTTGCTGGACGGCGCCTTCGATTCGCACCCGGTGTTCGCGGGCGGTCCCCAGTTCGCTTTCAGCGGCACGTAAATTACGCTCGGCTTCCAAAAGGGCGCTTTCTGCCACCGCCAATTGGTCGGCAGCCACTTTGCGTTTTTGGTTGGCGGCTTCGATCAAATCTAACAGTTGGGTGCGAAGGTGTTGAATTTCGTCGGGGCGTTTTGCCAATTCGCTCAATTCGCCGCGAATTTCGACAATGCGATTTTCAAGATCGACAATCCGTTTTGCAGCCCCGTCGCTGCGTCCGCTCCAAGACAACAATTCGGTTTCAATGTCGCCAAGGCGGCGCGCGCGTTCTTGGGCAGCGCGGTGCAGGCTGGCGTGCAGGCCTTGGTGTTCAATGTGGACGGCCCGTTTTTCGGCCAAGTCTTCGCGCACTCGCATGACTTCTTCGCGGGCCAACTCGGTATCTGGCAAGTTTGCCAAGGTCTCAGAAGCCTCAGCCTTTTGGCTTTGCGCTTCTTCGATATCGTGCCTAGCCGTTTGCACGGCGGCCCCGACGGCTTCTAATTTGGAATTGTGTTCAGAAATTTTCGCCCGAATAGCGGCGATTTGATCGCGGGCTTGGCTGTGTTCGGATTCGCGGTCACGTAACGCTTGGCGCGCAGCGCGTTCGGTGTCGCGGGCCGTTTGAGCCGCTTCGCGTGCCAGATCAGCCTGATCTTGGGCTTCATTTAGGGTCGTTTGAGAGTTTTCAAGACCTGAACGCACGTCTTTAAGACGGTTTAACTGTTCCAGACGGGCGGTGGCGGCCGTTTTTGCCCCTTCGGTGATGGTGTAGCCATCCCAGCGCCACAAGGCGCCATCGCGGCTGACCAAGCACTGGCCTTGTTTCAGGTCGCAAGCTAGGGCCGTGCCGCCATCTGCATCGTTAACAATGCCAATTTGACTGAGACGGCGGGCCAAGGCCTTGGGCGCTTCGGTCACGTCTGAAAGCGCTTTTACGCCATCGGGCAAGGCCGGGGCATCGGTATAAGCGTCTAGGCTGGTCCAATGTACGGGGGCCGCGACATCGGAAGAGGCGTCTAGCTCTTCGCCCAATGCGGCTCCGAGAGCAGCCTCAAAACCAGCTTCGACCGAAACCGCATCAATCATCGCCGGCCACATTTCGGGCTCGGTCGTTTCCAAGAGTTTCGCCAGCGCTTGTTCTTCGGCTTCTAGGCACGACAAGGCCAACCGGGCTTCTTGCATGTGGTGGCGGGTTTCTTCGGAAGCGTCTTGCAACGAAGCACTTTGAACTTCTGTGTGTTCTAAGTGGTCGCGCGCGGAGCTAACGGCGGCTTCGGTTTGTTGGATTGTTTTTTCCGCATCTTTCAAGCCGCTGGTTTCGGCGGCATCGCGTTCTAGGTGGCGGTGTTGGGCGCTGAGTTCGCGCAAGCGATGAGACAAGCGATCAATACGCGTTTCCAAGTCTTGGGCGGTGCGCGCAAGTGAAGCGCGTTCCGCTTCATCGGTGGCTAATTTTTCAGTCAGGCGGGTGTGCAGGGCTTCTAAGTCGTTGACCTGAGATGTCGAGGCTTCCAAGTCCGTCGTGGCCTTATCAATGGCGGTCTGTTCGCCTTCCCGCGACGTTTCGATTTCGTGCTTTTCCGCTTCAAGACGTTCGCTGGCTTGCCCGGCATCTTCGGCTAGATTGCGTTCGCGGGCAATGTCGTGGCTGACTTGTTCAAGGCGGTGGACCCGGTCCAAACGGGCGGCTTCGATGCGGCCAACTTCTTTGTCCAAGCTTTCGCGTTCCAAGGTCAGCCGTTGCAGTTCTGCTGCGGCCTCGGTTTCGCGGGTGCGTAAACCTGGCACAACTTCGGCGGCGTTTACTTGTTGGGTGGTGCAGTGGGCGACAACGGCCGCAAGCTCGGCCACCAAACCTTCGGCTTTTTTTAAATTGTCTCTGTCACCTTCCAAAGTTTCCAAGGCCTTGATCCAGCGAATATGGAACAACAACGCCTCGGCTTTCATAATGTGGTCGGATAGATTGCGATAGCGGGTGGCTTGGCGGGATTGTTTTTTCAAACTCGCCAATTGGCCTTCAAGGGTGATGAGAATGTCATCGAGCCGCGACAGGTTGTTTTCGGCCCCGCGCAGGCGCAGTTCGGCTTCGTGACGGCGGGAATGCAGTCCGGTGATACCTGCGGCTTCTTCCAGCAAAACGCGGCGATCTTGGGGTTTTGAAGAAATAATCTCGCCGATTTTGCCCTGGCTGACCATGGCGGTGGAACGCGACCCAGAGGCTGCGTCGGCAAACAACAATTGCACGTCTTTGGCCCGAACGTCCTTGCCGTTGACCTTGTAGTTCGAGCCACGCTCGCGTTCGATTTTGCGCACCACTTCCAATTCGTCAGCATCGTTGAACATAGAAGGGGCAAGGCGTGATGAATTGTCTAAGTGTAGAACGACTTCGGCAATGTTGCGTTGGGGGCGGTTGGATGAGCCGCCAAAAATCACGTCGTCCATGGCCGAGCCACGCATTTGTTTGGCTGAGGTTTCCCCCATCACCCATTTCAACGCTTCAACCAAGTTGGATTTGCCACAGCCGTTGGGACCGACCACGCCCGTAAGGCCCGGCTCAATTTTGAGCTCGGTTGGGTCGACGAAGGATTTAAACCCCGTCAGTCTGAGCTTGGAAAAGCGCAGCACGATCCTAAAGTCCCTTCTTTATTTGTGCGCCGCTAAGGCTTCGTCAAATGCGGTTTTAAAAGATTCAAAAGGCTGAGCACCGGCTATTGTGTTACCATTTAAAATGAAGGTTGGCGTAGAGTTGATGGAAAACTCGCTGCTGGCAGCGTCGCGATTGCCTTGTACAAATTTGAGAAGGTCTTGATTGTTGAGGCACGAGGTTACATCGTCGCCGCTCAATCCATAAAAGCGGGCCAAGGCCACCAGCGAGGCCAGCGGGTTTTGCGCATCCCGCCAGTTGGCTTGGGTTTGAAACAACATGTCTGTAAAATCAGCAAAACGATCGGGGCCGGAACACCGGGCAATCATCACCGCGCCCATGGCCAGGCCATCTAAAGGAAAGTCATGGAACACGATGCGCACCTTGCCGGTGTCGACATATTCTTTTTTAATTTGTGGCATCGTTTCTTCGTGAAATTTGGCACAGTGGCCACAGGTCAACGAAGCATATTCATGCAACGTCACCAAAGCATCCGCGTTGCCGATGGACATTTCGCCTTTGGCTTGTTCGTCACTGACCATCTGAGCCTGGGCCGTTTGGGGGCTTAATGTCGAGACAAGGGCCGTCATTATGACGAACGCACTCAGCATCAGTACACGGCGCATGCCGCTTTTATAAGTATATATAGACATTAAACTCTCCAAAACTACTAGATGTGGGTGAATATAGAAGGCTTATGCCGTCTTCTCAAGCCTCAGACCTCAACTTGTTGTGGATAACTTAGGCTTTTCTGTGGTCGCGACTGACGATTGAAGATCCCAGTCGTTCCAAGGCCGCCCGCAGTTCATCGTCTTCGACCGAAGATACGGTTCCTGCGATGGCGTCGGCTTGGGCTTTGCTTAAGGGCCGCACGGGTTTTTTGCGCGCTTCAACGTGACCGGGTAAGGGGCCTTGGATGAGGCGGAGCTTAAGCACGGCCTGATAGCCGAAAAAGGTATTTACCCGATCCAAAATTTGCGGCGTGGTGTGTTGCAGTTGGGTGGCAAGGGCACCGCTGTCACAGCGCAGGTGAAGGGTTCCGCCGCTGACGCCATCCCGGGCAAAGACAATTTTTTGTGGGCTGGTGTGACGTGCTAAGTCTTCGCCAATAATATCGTGCCATTTGGCAATTATGGACCCTTGGGTCAGGCCGTGACGTCCGAGCATGGATTTGGTGAGTTTGTTGATCGTTTGCGACAAGGCGCGCGGAGACCGCCCGCGCACATCGCTAGGATTAATCCCTTTAGGTTTTGGTGTCGGTTTTTTCGTCATGGCCTTATGGTAGGGTTTCGCGCGTTCATAAACAATGGTTCAAAAACATCGTGACCCGATTTGATGACACAGACTTAACCGAACGACTTTTGGCTTGGTTTGGGGGCCAACGCCGCGCTTTGCCGTGGCGCGATGCGCCGTGCGGAAGGCGGGACCCTTACCGGGTGTGGTTGGCAGAAATCATGCTGCAACAAACCACGGTCACCGCCGTCATTCCCTATTATCAAAACTTCCTGGACAAATGGCCAAACGTCAAAGCGTTGGCAGGGGCTTTGGACGATGACGTGATGCGGGCCTGGGCCGGGCTTGGCTATTACGCCCGGGCGCGCAATCTGTTGGCGTGCGCCCGATTTGTTGCCGATCACTGCCAAGGCGTGTTTCCACGAGCCGAAAGCGACCTGCTTAAGCTGCCTGGCATTGGTCCGTACACCGCCGCCGCCGTGAGCGCCATCGCGTTCAATGGCCCGTCGGCACCCGTAGACGGAAATGTCATTCGCACGCTTAGCCGTCTCTATGCGGTTGAAGGGGACATGCCAAAAAACAAAGACAAAATTCAAATACTTGCCGAAACCTTGCGGCCACAGAATTTAAGCGGCGATTATGCCGAGGCTTTGATGGATTTAGGTTCGCAAGTGTGTCGGCCTAAGAACCCAAGGTGTTCAGAGTGTCCATGGATGCAAGCGTGCCAAGCCTTTAGAGCCGGCAAGGCCGTGGATTATCCGCAAAAAGCGGAGAAAAAAGCCAAACCCACACGTCGAGGTTGGGCCTTTTGGGTGGTGCGGTCAGATGGTCACATCTTGTTAGAGCGCCGACCGCCAAAGGGCTTGTTGGGCGGGATGATCGGATTGCCGACCTCCGCATGGGGAGAGACCTTAGGCACGCCCAAGCAAGCGATGGAACGCTTTGCAGCCGAGCAATGGACGGCTTTGCCAGGACATATTGAGCACACCTTCACCCATTTTCATCTGGAGTTGGGCGTTATTGACGTTCGGGTCGATGCGAACACGCCCTGGCCGGGACTGTGGATCGCGAGGGATGATGTGGTCAATCAGGCTTTGCCCTCTGTGATGCAAAAAGCCATTTCACATGCACAGGGTATCAAGCGTTAGCCGAACAGGTTGCGATGAAGGTTGCAACGGCTTTGACATCAATCGGGATGATTTCTAGGGCCGCGTGGGCCTTGGCTTGGATCAAGCTTTCATCTCCATCGTTACAGGCCTCTTGCAAGTCTTTCGCGGCCTCACTGCCCAGCTTAGCACCATAGGAAAGACACAAACCTTTTAGGGTATGTGCCTGATCGCGAAGGGCTTTTACGTCACCGCCCGTTTCCAGGTGTTCATGGATGAAGTCTAAGCGTTCATCAACGTCTTTTTGAAACATGTTGATGAGTTTTTGTGCAGGTTCCAAGCCGATGTCTTTGATCAGTTGTTGGAGGATTTCTATGTTTGGCACTGTTTATAGTGTCTTTCTATTCGTCGTAAGAAATGAGAGATTCAAACGGAATCCCTAATTTATCGCGACCATGCAAGAAATTCAGTTCAATAATGGTGGCTGCTCCGACCACATTGCCGCCGACTTTTTTGCACAAATCGATGCAAGCATTCAACGTGCCGCCCGTCGCCAACAGGTCGTCTAAGATGACAACGCGCTGACCGGGGTGGATGGCATCGTCTTGCAATTGCAAGGTGTCGGTACCGTATTCAAGTTCATATTCATGAGAAATCGTGCCGCCGGGTAACTTTCCAGGTTTGCGCGCCATGACAAATCCACAGCCAAGTTTTAAAGCCAACGGCGCTGCCACCAAAAATCCACGCGATTCAATGCCAACCAAAACGTCGGGCTGATAGACACTCACCATGCGTGACATGCGCCCCATCGCGACCTGCCAAGCATCGGCGTGAGAAAGCAGGGTTGAAATGTCGTAGAACAAAATTCCTGGCTTGGGAAAATCGGGAACGCCACGGATATATTCTTTGATGTCCATAAGTTAAAACCTTTTGCAGGATGATGGAAAGAAACAGTGATGGTGTGCATAAACTTACGCCACGCCCCGAACAGAAAAAAGGGGGCATGGCGTTAATGTTAAGAGCAAGCTTTAGTGTGATTTCAAATATTCCATGACCAAAGCCCGGTCTGCTGCCTTTTTGACTTTTGCGGCCATGCCAGATTTCGTGTTAGATGTGTTTTCCTTCACGAATTTTTTTGGATCAGCAATGAAAAGTTCTAAGTTTTCTTCGTTCCATGTGAAGTCGGCACCTTTTAAGCCCTTGTATTTTTTATAGCCTTCAACGGCACCCGCTTTTTTGCCGATGATGTTGTGAAGCGATGGGCCACTTTTGTTTTTGCCAGCTTCAATAGAGTGACAAACTGCACAAAACTTTTTATAGGCCCCATCAGGAGTCGTCGCAGCGGGTTTCGCCGCCGCAGTGGCAAGATTCGGCAGGGCGATGGCGCAGGCCATTATGGCAGCGATTTTTAAAATTCTCATAGAGATATTCCTTGTTCAATGGGGAGGGTGACAACGTGACGTTGCTCTCACAAGGTGAATCTTACTCCGCTCACCCTAGGAGGAAAAGAAAAATCAAACAGTTTGTTTGTAATAATTTAGAAGATAGCCTCTGATCTCTAATTTTAGTGCTTTTTAAGGAACTTTAAGATCATTTCCCGTTCCTCTTTGATCTTAACCTTAACCGTCATTGCGGTTGGTTTTCCAATGTATGCTTTGGGGTTGGCGATCCAGGCATCCAGCTTTTCTTCATCCCAAACAAAGTCTGCACCATTGAGGGCTTTGTATTTGGTGAAGTTGGTGGAACCGGCCTTGCGCCCTAAAACACCATTTAAAGAGGGGCCAATTTTGTGCACGCCGGGCTCAACCGAATGACAGGTGCCGCACTTTTTCTTGAATAAGGCTTCGGGGGAATTGACGTCTTCGCCCGAACACGCGGACAGCGCCAACAAAGTGACGACGAGCAAACCTGGGGCGAAGGTACCGTGGGGTCGGGTGAACGTGATTGTTGGCTTCATAGCTATTCCCTATCAAAAAAAGGCCCCACCAATATGGCGGGGCCTTTCTTGTTCGTCAACTAAAGCACGAGGGCCTAGTCGTGGCTTTCGCTCAAATAAGCGATGATCGCCGCGCGTTCAGCAGGTTTCTTGATTTTCGCGTTCATGGCCGTTCTTGGGCCACCGACAACAGCTTTGTTGGCTTTCAAGAAGTCTTTTTGATTGGTGATCCAAGCGTCAAGCATGGCCGCATCCCAGGTGAGGGTCGCGCCTTTCATAGCTTTGTACTTGGTGTAGCCTTCAACTGTACCCGCTTGACGACCAACAATACCAGCCAATGATGGGCCGATTTTTTGTTTGCCAGCTTCAAGAGAATGGCAAGCGCCACATTTTTTCTTGAAAAGTTTTTCGCCATTGGCAGCGGCCAAAGCGGTGCCACTTGTCGCAGCGATAGCGACGGCAATGCCGAACGCGAAAATTTTATTGGTATTCATAGATGTGTCTCCATCAAAATTAATGATCGTCCCCGTAAATTAGGTGGACCCTTAATAGCGCATACATTACCCCTTTGGCAAGCTCCTGCAATGAATACACCGCTTAAATCTTGTAAATTAGGGCAATAAAAGGTGTTTTAATTAAGGCAAAAGCTTAAAGACGACTTATTTCCCGCCAAATTTCGTAATCTTGACGAAACAGATGCAACGACGACCAGGCGGCCTTAAAGTCAGCATCTTGTTGCACCAAGTCTCGGGCTATTTGTGTCCATTGGGCCTTGAAGGTATCCAGAATCGGAGTTGGCCAACGGTGCACTTGCACGCCGGCGAGGCTCAGTTTTTTCAAAGCGCTAAATTGTTCCGCATCCGCCCGAATAAGTGAAAAGCGAATGGTGTCTCCGCAAGATTTTTCGATCACCGCTTGGTCGTGCTCAGCTAAGCCGTTCCAGGTGTTGCCATTGATGATCAAGGCCAACAGGCTTACGGGTTGTTGCCAGCCTGGGAAATAATAATGTCTAGCGAATTGACCAAAGCCCATTTGCCCATCAACGCTGGGTAAGGTGTATTCAGCCCCATCAAGTTGTCCTTCTTTCAGGGCATTCAGGATGGCAACTGGTTTGAAATCTTTGATGTTGGCCCCAAGTTTTTGCATAACGCGGGCACCGAGACCCCGGCTGCGAACGTTGAGGCCCTTTATATCTTCAATGGAATAGAGCTGCTTTTTGAACCAGCCAGATCCCGCAGGCGGCAGCGCACCGCACAAAACGGCATGGACACCTTGGCGTTTGAATTGGTCTTCAAATAAGACTTGCCCACCGCCATGATAAAACCACGCTAAAAATTCGGTGGCCTTAGGGCCAAAGGGAACGGCAGAAAAAAGTTGTAGGGTCGGTGAAGCCGGGTCCCATTGATCCGGGAACGCATAGGCGGCTTCGACGGTCCCCGATTTGACAGCGGCAAAAGTCTCTTCGGTGGGGACCAATGTGTCTGGCGCGTATAGGGTCGCTCTTAGCGTGCTCGTGCTCGAGACGGCTAAATTTTGTTCTAAGTGGTGCGTAATATCCCCGAAAAGAGAAGACTTGATTGGCAGTAAACGAATGATACGCAAGCGTTGTTTTTGCTTTGAATTCGAGGGCACCTTGGCAGCGGGTTGGGGCTGTGACGAGGTGTCTAGGGCTAGGTTTTCTACCCCTGGGGCGGTGCTGGGGGGCGTGTGACGGGCTTGATTTAAACCGGGCGTAATCACAGAGGCACCCGCCATAACGCCAAAGACCGTTCCGATAACGATGCCAATTATAATGTTACGCATGAGTTTGGACCCTAGGCCGATAGATCAGCCACATCTCCCTTTTGAAACTTTGGCGACGATACCAGGGCAATGGCGTTTCGTCACCTTGATATAAATGGTGGTATTATTTTACTGTACTTTTTAGTAGAATAGACCTAGAAGTCTTAGGTGGTATATTTTCTTAACCATGTTTTTTCAGCAGGGGAGACTTTCCATGGGACAAATTGATCGTGGTCTTGAAACGCGTGAAGCACAGCTCAAGGAAGCCTTAGACCTGTTGACGAAAAAGCATGGAGCTCAAAGCGAGACAGTGGCCTTGATCCAGACTCGTTTGACTGAGGTTCAAAATGAAATTACAGAATTCGTCGCCGTCGTTTCTGATGAAATAGAAGATACCGCCGCCACGCAGTCGGATGCTAGATTTGTTCGGACCAAGATCCCCCAAGCAAAAGACGCCGCCCGCATGTTTGTCTTGATTGGGGGCATTTTGATCTTTGCCATGGGTGGTTTGTCGACCATGTTTGTCTTGATGATTGCCCTAGGCTTCGGAAAGTAAGCGCATAATCAATTCAGTGATTGTTCAGGTGTTTTTGTATATTTTAGATTCATGGTTACAAAAACTGCCCTCATCACGCTCGTTTCAACGTTGCTGATTGCTGTTTTTGCTCTTTCTTATGAGGGCAATAGCGGTAGACAGCCGTGGGGAACAGGTGCTGCGGGTGTGACCGGGGCCAGCGGCAATTGGGCGGCAAGTGGTGCGCAAAGTGATTGGGGCCGAGGGGCTTCCAGCTATACCGGAGCCAGTGGCGGCTATTCGGGTGGCGGCGGTGCGAGCAATTGGGGCGGAAATTCTTCAAGTTTCACCGGAGCCAGCGGCAGTTATGGCGGTGGCGGTGATCATGATGGCGGTTGGGGCGGCGACGACCATGATGGTGGTTTTGGCGGCGGGGACGACGACTGATGGCTAAATCCTTTGGTCCCATCCATCCCCATGACGAAGTGGTAAGCGTCCCCAAACGGCGCGGGGCCGCATCCTCGACAAAGACGAAAGTTTCAAAAACGTCTGGTGGAGCCAAAGCCAAAGGTGGACCCAAGGCTCCTGGCGGGCCAAAAGGTCAACGGCCTTCGGCGGCGGCCATTGGTTTTCTGACAATTTGGCATGGCGTTTTTTCGGGCGGTTTTTTCGTCGCTATGTTGACTGGAAACGGTCTTTATGACGCCCACGTTTTTTCTGGTGTGTTGGTTCTGTTTGCCATTGGCGCTCGATTGTTGGTGGGCATGATGTTCCCCGCTGGACATGTGTTGGTGTTTCCGTTTCCAAGCTTCGTTACGTTAACCAAAGGCACGGCAGGCTTTCGCCGCTTTGTTTCCCACGTCATGGGCTTGGCGATGCTGATGGCGTGTGGGTTGGCTGTTTTGACGGGGTGGTATTCCAATATGGATAACCTCACCGTGCACAGCGCGGTTGCTTATATGACCTTGTCTTTGATCGGAGGGCATATTGTTTTGGTGATTGTTTGGCAGGGTTGGAAGAAAGTTGAATCTAAATTTTCAGCACGCGGTTAAAGCTCACCACTTTCGACAATCGTAAGTTTGGCTTCGGGGTTGAAAACGATCCGTGCTTTCATGGCCGGGTTGAGATACACCGTGCCGTTATCATCCACCAACACCGCAAATTTAATGCCCATTTGCTTGGCAATGCGGTGCCAGTTTTTGGGACCTGCGACGGTTAAGGCGGTGGCGGCGGCATCGGCCAAAGCACCATTCTCACCAATCACCGTGGCCGAGACGATGTGGTCGACAGGCATACCGTCACGGGGGTCAATGATGTGGGCATAGCGCACGCCTTCAATTTCCCGAAACCGTTCATAGTTTCCCGATGTGTAAACGTCTTCGCCTTGTTGCAAGTCCAAGGTGGCAATCACGCCCCACGATTTGGGGTCGCGGATGCCGACCTGCCATGATTTATTCTTTGGCCCCCCCAGGGTGTTAATGTCACCCCCGGCATTGATCAGAGCACTGTGAATGCCTAAATCTTTTAGCGTTTGTTCGGCGCGGTCCAAGGCGACACCTTTGGCAAAGCCGCCAAAATCAAATTGCACGGTGGGGTTTGAACTCGACACCACATCGCCGTTAATGCGCACGTCATTCATCGAAGCCTGCTGCGCCGCCAGCGTGTGGATAACGGTAAAATCAGGAAGCCCGCCTTCGGGGCGGTGGTCAGCATGAAAGCCCCAGGCCCCAATCAAGGCCCCAATGGCCGGGTTGAACAATCCGTCGCTTAAGGCTTCAAATTTTTTGGCCTGGATCAATAAAGGTTTTACAAACGGCGTCACCGTCAGGCTTTGCCCGGCGGCAATGGCGGCGTTCAGGTTGCTCAATTCGCCGGGCTTCCATGCGTGCCAGTCGGTGTGCATACGCTGAAAGTCATGGTCCAGTTGCGCCGTTGCAGCCTTCGCCTTCGCCGTATCTTCGCCGCGTACGGTGATTTCAACCTTGGTGCCAAACACAAACAAAGTCGAAGTGTGTTCATCCGGAGCGTCTTGTCCACAAGATACCAGCCCCAAAACAAAGGCTGGAAGAAAGGAGATCTTGTAAATACGTTTCAACATGGTGCTCAAGGTTTAACGGGGCCGGGGGCTGGATGCAATTGTAAAGGTGAACGTCAAAATAAGAATTTATACTTCAATTAGGAATAAAGCTTGACATTTGCGAAATTGCGTGTCATACACACCTCAACGAACGCGCACACCTGCGCCTAAAGCATACTCCGCTTCTCACCAGAGAGCGGTTTTTTTGTGCCTGCCCCATTCTTAGGGGCGGGCTTTTTTGCGTCCACAAATCGGAGCCCAGTCCATGAAACACCTCAACCAAGCCCTCGCCGCAAATTCAGCCGCCAACGCCGAAGACGTGGTGGCGACCAAGCTTTTCCTGCGGCATCAAGGCCACTATGCGCCGCCCGAATGGGGCATTTCGCAGTTTCCCGACCGGGCCTTGTTTGACGCCATCAAAACGTTTCAACAGTCCCAAGGCCTCAAGGTCGATGGCGTGATGAACCCCGAAGGTGAAACCGAAACCGCCATCAAGGACCAGGCACAACAGTTGCAAGCCAAGGGCCGCAACGGCGACACCATCTTGGCCCACATCAACCCCGCCAAAACCCGAACCCATGCCGTCTTTAAAGGGCTTAAACATACCCCAACCCGCCCAACCCAAACCCGTCAATCAAGAAAGACTGAAATCGGTGATCGCCGACTTCAAGGCCAAACAACAACAAGGCGGTGGACGGAACCTTTTGCAAAATGGTCCCACTCAAAACGCCAACGCCAAACCAATTGGAACGGCGGACATCAACAACAACCAATTGGGCAATCTAAAACCTCTAGGAACCGCCCCCACCCTAACTCCAGAAGCCAGCGCCTCCAACATCAGAACTGCCCAAGCCCTTTTGAAATCAACCGACCATTCCGCCATCAAACCCCACATTAACGATGCCCTGAAAACAGGGGGTGCACAGGCGCAAGCTGAAGTCCGTGATCTCACCCAACAGATGGATCAGCTGCAACCTGGATCAGGGACGAAGTTGGCGCAGGAGGTGGGGCTGACAATTCAAGCCCCTTCAGGTGCGACGACCCTCTCGGCGGGTACGGATAACAGTGTGGCGCAGGACGGAGGGCAGCAGCTAGGTGAGGCGAAGACGACTTCACAGTCTGCGGCGCCTGCTATTCCAAAAAATAAAACGGAGCTTTTCAAAGGCCGTGAGAAAGAATGGAAAGATTTTCACGACTCTACGGGCAAGCTTGGTGTGGGCGAACGGGAACGCGAGGCCTATATGGGTGTGTTTGGTCAAGAGGGTGGTATGAAAAAGGACCCCGAAGGATCAGCAGCCAGTGGCATCACACAAGGCACATTGGATGACATGATCAAGCGCGGCAAAATTTCCGGCATTGAACTCGGAACCGAGCCTTCCGCCCTCAATGTTGATCAACGCGCTAAAGTGTACAAAGCATATTTCGACGAAAAGCTCCATTCAGTGGGTGGTTCAAATGCCCTCAATTCACTTCCCGACAGCCACGCTTCTCAGACACTGGCCGATTCCCTATTTAGGCAAGGGCAAAACGGTGCGGCAAAATCGATTCAAGATGCAGCGAATAGAGTTAAGCCGGGCATCGTAAATCCCGACAAAAAATTCGGTAAAGAAACACTTGGTGCCTATATTACTTTGACCAATGACCCAAAAATGCGGGACAAATTTTACAAGGTTCTAGCCGAAGAACGTTGGAAATATGCACAAGAAAAGCTTGGGGGTCATACAGGGGATAAAATGCGTGCCCAGTATTATGGAACACGACAGTAATTTATTTCGGTGGGTCTGGGCAGTATTCGGGCATAGGCCCGGGTTCTGTCCAGCCTTTCGGCCAGCCAGGGCAATTCCATAGAAGCTCATTCCGATCTGTAAGATCGTTGCGGTTATCTCCGTAAATGCGATACCAGCCAAATTGCCCCTTGCGGAGAATATAACTGAGATTGTCCGAAAAGTCCGGTGGCGGACATATACTGTCCTTACATCCGGGAGAGACTTGCAAAGTCATAGCGACATCGCCCTTTCGTATGCCCAAAACGTTTTTGTTTGGGTGCGGAATGTCGATCGATAGCATAAAATGCCGTATAGCAACGACTCTGTATCCTTCTCGTCCTCCGCAATAAGGTAAGGCCTTTAGTTTTGTGGGAGGGCCGGGAATTTCACCACTTGCAATGCGCAGTAATTCATCGCCTTCATAATTACCCGAGGCCAACAAGGTTTCAACAACACACAACGGCGATTTCGGATCGCCAATGCATTTGCTATCCGTTGTCTTTAAATCGCAGGTCATGATTTTAAAGGATTGATCAAACCACAAGACATCTCTGTCTTGGGTGTTAATGTCATTTGATTGCGTGTCTTGTGCCTTAGAAGACGTCCCCAACACAAATATCGAGCCAACAACTAACACACTTACGCTTTTTAGAAGCCTTATCATTTTCAATGCTCTGCACAATTAAAGGTTAAATTATACTATAAGGGTTCCATTGAATCAGTAAATCTAAAAAGATACGAATGCACTTTTGGGCAAGTCTGATTTTATAAAATCAGCAAATTTTAGCACCCGTTGATTAAGCATTCGGCGTTATATGGCTCGTGTTCGACATTTCCCTGAGCTTTTTCACACCACTATCCAAAAGGGCTCCAGTGCCCAAAACTCCAAATTCATTCAAGCCATCGCGCAGGTTTCTGTGGCCGCGATCTGTTAAGACGGTCAAGGCTTGGCGCGCGAAGTGTGCTCGTTCTGCCAGTGTGCCACCGCCTTTGGTGAGTTCGATGAACAACTCAATTTGTTGAGCAGGTTTGATCACTTCATCAACAGAAGCTAGGTCACCGCGAAATTCTTTGTAAAGATCGAGCACGTCTTGGTGCTGTTGTGTTTCGCTGTCACTTAGCGCGACTTCCAAAACCAAGCTGTTATCAAACATCCCGCTTTGATCTTCCATCATGGTTTGAAATTACGGTGACATATGTGGACAGCCCCTTTTGCACAAGGTTAATTTAAGGTTCTGGTGTTAATTGCGTGCAGTCATTGCCCCTGGAAACGATGTTTCCGATGGCGCGCTAGGGCGTGTCCGGCCTGTTTTGCGCGGTGCATTTGACCGCTGGCCCTGATGGTCACCGCGACCCCTGATCCCATCAGTGTATCGAGCTCATGTTGGCTCTTGTCACCGTACGGATTTTGTTGTGGTCTTCGGTCACAACCGATTGCCATCACCTGATTTTACCCTCGCACAAATTCTATCTCCTACGTCCCTCTTCTTTGCTAAGCCGCTTTTTTTTCGGCTGGCGGTAAACTTCGCCAGTCGTCATTAAAGCCCAACACGTTCACGCTATTTTGTTGGCAAGTGCCACCGCCACCAACTTTTTAGGGTGGCGTTTCAGTATGCCTATAACCCACGGCTGGGCGCGCGTGGATTTAGAACGTTCCAAAGCCGCCGTGGCCCCCGTGACCAGTAATCGGCGCAGATAACCATCTCCGCGTTTTGATGTTCGCCCAAGCCTTTGTTTGCCTCCGGTTGAGTGTTGACCGGGTACTAACCCCAGCCATGCTGAGAATTGCCGACCAGAACTGAACACCGAAGCATCCGGCACCGTGGCGGCAATCGCGGTGGCCGTGACAGGCCCAATGCCGGGAATACTTTCCAGCAATTGACTGACTTGATTAGATTTATGCCAAGCCATCATGTGGTGTTTTAAAGTTTCGATACGCTGTAAAACCTCACGTAATTGTTCAACCATAACCACCAAAACTTGCCGAGCTAAATTGGGAATGCAGGCATCACTTTCATCATAAATAATGTCGGCAAGACGCATGGTGCCCGCCATGCCAAGTTTTTCAACGACGCCAAATTCTGCCAAATGTCCGCGTAATGCATTGCTGATCATTGTGCGTTGACGCACCAACGCATCTCGCGAACGATGCAGAACCAAAATCGCTTGTTGATCCACTGATTTAATGCCGACAAACC
>Ga0316203_1000312_pt1 | contig 69652 bp, 69 predicted proteins | sample 6monrhotite_MG_FD_204940 | JGI IMG/M metagenome (GOLD analysis project Ga0316203, IMG submission 204940) | Microbial mat bacterial communities from mineral coupon in-situ incubated in ocean water Damariscotta River, Maine, United States -... | ecosystem: Environmental > Aquatic > Marine >... | reverse complement strand
CCCGTGGCGAAGGAGAGGACGCGCGATGAGCATGCTCACCCGGGTCGGCAACGACCTCTACACCGGCGCACGGTCCTTCGACTTCGTCGGCAAGCGCGTCGTGTGGTACTCCATCGGCGCGGCCGTCATCATCCTCGCGATCGCGTTCACTGCACTGCGCGGCGGGTTCGTGTTCGGCATCGAGTTCCGCGGCGGCTCGGAGTTCCGGGTCACGGGCAGCTCTGCCGCGATCGAGGGCACCGCCGCCGCGACGTCGATCGCCGTCGACGCGGTCGACGAGGTCGTCACCGGTGCCAACCCGCGCGTCTCCATCGTCGGCAGCGACTCCGTGCGAGTGCAGACCGAGCAGCTCACGCCGGGGGAGACGGACGAGCTCAGAGCCGCCCTCGCCGACGCCTACGGCGTCACGCAGGCAGACGTGGCATCGTCCTTCATCGGTGCGACCTGGGGCGCGGATATCACCCGGCAGGCGCTTCTGGCTCTCGTCGTCTTCCTGCTCTTCGCGAGTGTCGTCATGGCGCTCTACTTCCGCACCTGGAAGATGGCTCTCGCGGCGATCGTCGCGCTGTTCCACGACCTCATCATCACGACCGGCGTGTACGGCGTGCTCGGGCTCGAGATCACTCCAGCAGCCGTCATCGGCTTCCTCACGATCCTCGGCTACTCGCTGTACGACACGGTCGTGGTGTTCGACAAGGTTCGCGAGAACACGAGCGAGGACGGCGTCGAGTCGCGGCGCACCTTCGCGCAGTCGGTGAACCTCGCGGTGAACCAGACCCTCGTCCGCTCGATCAATACCTCCGTCGTCGCGGTGCTGCCCACCGCAGCGATCCTGTTCATCGGCTCGCTCCTGCTCGGCGCCGGAACCCTGCGCGACATCGCGCTTGCGCTCTTCATCGGCACGCTCGTGGGAACGTACTCGTCGATCTTCCTCGCGGCGCCTCTGTACGTGCACCTGCGCGAGAACGAGCCCGAGGTCAAGAAGCAGGGATCGCGGCATAAGGCGGCACGACCGGAATCCGGCGCCGTCCGCTGATCGCACCTGAGCGGGAGTCTCACGCACGCGCCGTAGAATCGCAGCAGGAGGCGCAGGGATGACCGAGACGACGCAGCAGCAGGGTCCTGCGCTGCGCGCGCTCCTGCCCCGCATCTTCTCGCGCTCGCAGCCCGCGGGTGGTCTCGAGAGTCTCACCAAGACGGTGCGGCAGCAGCATCCCAAGGCCGATATCGCCCTCATCGAGCGCGCCTACAAGGTGGCGGAGAGGGCGCACGCGGGCCAGACCCGCAAGAGCGGCGAGCCGTACATCACGCACCCGCTCGCGGTCGCACAGATCCTCGCCGACCTCGGCATCGGGGCGAAGACGATCGCTGCGGCGCTCCTGCACGACACGGTGGAGGACACTTCGTACTCGATCGATCAGCTGCGCGCGGACTTCGGCGACGAGATCGGGATGCTCGTGGACGGCGTCACGAAGCTCGACAAGCTCAAGTACGGCGACAGTGCGCAGGCGGAGACGGTGCGCAAGATGATCGTCGCGATGTCGAAAGACATCCGGGTGCTCATCGTCAAGCTCGCCGACCGCCTGCACAATGCGCGCACGTGGGGCTTCGTGCCGGCCGAGTCGGCGCAGCGCAAAGCGCAGGAGACGCTCGAGATCTATGCGCCTCTCGCGCATCGCTTGGGAATCCAGACGATCAAGTGGGAGCTCGAAGACCTCTCGTTCGCCGTGCTCTACCCGAAGATCTACGTCGAGATCGAGAGTCTCGTCAAGGGGCGCACCCCCGAGCGCGAGGCCTTCGTGCAGCTGGTCATCGACGAGGTCAAGACTGATCTGCGGCAGGCGAAGATCAAGGGTGCGGTCGTGGGGCGGCCCAAGCAGTACTACTCGATCTACCAGAAGATGGTGCATCGCGGCCGCGACTTCGACGACATCTACGACCTCACGGGAGTGCGCATCCTCGTCGGGTCGATCCGCGACTGCTACGCCGTTCTCGGGGCTGTGCACGCGCGCTGGAACCCCATGCCCGGTCGGTTCAAGGACTACATCGCCACGCCGAAGTTCAATCTCTACCAGTCCCTGCACACGACGGTGTTCGGCCCGGGTGGCCGCCCCGTCGAGCTGCAAATACGCACGCACGAGATGCACCAGCGCGCCGAGTTCGGAGTCGCAGCGCACTGGAAGTACAAGGAGCGCATGGCCGGTGCGGGGCGCGGCGAGGCGGGCACCGAACGGTCGGACACCGACATGGCCTGGCTCGCGCACATCTCGGACTGGCAGGCGGAGACGAGCGACCCGACCGAGTTCCTCGACAATCTGCGCTACGAGATCGGGGCGAAGGAGGTCTATGTCTTCACGCCCAAGGGAAAGGTCATTGGTCTTCCCGCCGGTGCGACGCCCGTGGACTTCGCCTACGCCGTGCACACCGAGATCGGTCATCGCACGATGGGTGCCAAGGTGAACGGTCGTCTCGTGCCGCTCGAGACCGTGCTCGCGAGCGGAGACTCGGTCGAGGTGTTCACCTCGAAGAACCCCGATGCGGGCCCCAGTCAGGACTGGCTGAACTTCGTCACGAGCACACGAGCGCGCTCCAAGATCCGCCAGTGGTTCACGAAGGAGCGTCGCGACGAGGCCGTCGAGCAGGGCAAGGACGCCATCGCACGGGCGATGCGCAAGCAGAACCTGCCGCTCCAGCGCCTCATGACACAGGATTCGGTAGCGCACGTGGCCCACCAGTTGCGCTACGAGACCGTCGAGGCCCTGTACGCGGCTGTCGGCGAGGGCCACGTGTCGACCCAGTCGGTCATCGAGAAGATCCTCGCGACTCTGCACGTGGAGTCAGAGTCGGACGACGAGCCCTTCAGCGTTCCGTCGCGCGTGCGCAGTCCTCTGAAGACGAGCGATTCCGGTGTCCTGGTGCGCGGCGCCCCCGACATTCTCGTCAAGCTCGCCAAGTGCTGCACCCCCGTGCCCGGCGACGCGATCGTCGGCTTCGTCACGCGCGGACAGGGCGTGAGCGTGCACCGCGGCGACTGCACCAACGTCCAGTCGTTGCTCTCGGAGCCGGATCGCATGATCGACGTCGAGTGGGCGCCGACCTCCAAGAGCGTGTTCCTCGTGCAAGTGCAGGTCGAGGCGCTCGACCGGGGGGGCCTGCTCTCCGATGTCACGCGCGTGTTGACGGAGCATCACGTCAACATCCTCTCCGCGAGCGTCAACACCAATCGCGACCGGCTCGCGATCAGTCGCTTCGTCTTCGAGATGGGCGATACGACGCATCTCGACCGCGTGCTCAACGCCGTGCGCCGCATCGACGCGGTGTACGACGTCTACCGCGTCAGCAACGGTTGAGCAGCCTCTGCGCTCGCTTGCCGCAGTCGCACCCGCGCTCGGCGGGTGTGCGCGGCCGTGGGTCGACGCCGCAGCGCCTCGTCGATGCGCTCGGCACTCAGCCCTCTCGTCACCGCGGTCTCCTGCAGTGCTGAGGCGAGCAGCCGGGGAAGGTCGTCCCCCTCGTCGTGCCGGGCGAGGTCGACGAGCGTTCGCAGCGGGGTCGTGATCGCGACGCCGTCGAGTCTCGCGATCTCGTCGAGCTCGATCACGACCTCCCGCGCTGCGAGAGTGCGCCGCGCCGTGGAGGGGATCCGGTGACAGCTCGAGACGCAGCAGCACAGCGTCGGGCAGGCCGACTCTGTCCAGCCCCAGACCCACGCGGCGCAGCGCGCGGCGATGATGATGCGGTCGTCACCGAGAGCGGGGGCGAGGGCCATAAGGCGCGTACGCGGGTCGAGAGGCACGTCGAGGGGCAGGTAGCTCGCACCGAGCGGGAGCAGCTCGCCGTCGAGGGCAGCGGCGCGCAATTCGGTGTCGGTCAGGCGGAGAGGAGTGGAGGGCGTCATGCCGAGAGTGTCGCGGTTGCGAGCCCTCGAGACGGAGCATCCTCTCGAACGGGGGAGAGTGACGCGCCGAGCCGGCCCTGGGGATAGTGGTCAGGCGTCCACGGCGGCGAGCCAGGCGCGTCGCGCCTCAAGAGCCTCGGTGAGCTCGGCGACCTTCGCCTCGTCCTTCGCTGCGCGAGCGGCGGCGAGATCCGCCTCGAGGCCGGCGATCGCCGACTCGAGCTGCGCCGCGAGGCCCTCCGAGCGCGCCTTCTTCTCCGGGTTCGAGGTGTTCCAGTGGTCGTCCTCGAGCTTGCGCACGGCCGTCTCGATCGCGCGCAGTCTGTCCTCGACCGACTTCATCTGATCGCGGGGTACCTTGCCGATCGCGTCCCACCGCTTCTGGATGTTCGTGAGCGTGTTGCGCGCTGCCACGCGGTCCGTCGCGGCCAGGAGGGGCTTCGCCTCCTCGAGGATCGCGAGCTTCGCCTCGAGGTTGCCGGCGAACTCCTCGTTCTCCCGCGCGTCGACCTCAGCCTTGGCGGCGTAGAGAACGTCCCCGGCGGCCTTGAACGAGTCCCAGAGCGCGTCGTCGACCTTCTTGCCTGCCCGGCCCGCCTGCTTCCACTCGTCGAGGAGCCTCCGATAGGCGGGGATGCCCGCCGTGCCCTGGCTGGCGAGAGCCTCTGCCCGCGCGACGAGGTCATGCTTGCGCTGTCGCGCATCCTTGTGCTCGGCGTCGAGGGCCGCGAAGAAGGCCCGACGGTGCGTCTCGACCGTCGTGCGTGCCGCGCGGAAGCGCTTCCAGAGTTCGTCGGCCTGCTTCTTCGGCACTCGCGGGCCGGTCTGCTGGTGCTCCTTCCAGCGGGAGAACAGGGCATCCAGCTCGGCCGTCGCCTGCTTCCACTGCACCGACTGCGGGTCCTTCGCTGCAAGAGCCTCCGCCGCGACGACGATCTGGGTGCGCTCCACGAGCGCTGCTTCGAGAGCGGCGGCCGCTTCGGCCTTCTGCTCCTCCGTGAGCTTCTCGACCGCGACGGTGAGGGCGGAGACGCGCGTGCGCAGCGCCTCGAGGTCGCCGACGGCCGCCGCCGACTCGAGGGCCTCGGTGAGGCTCGTCACGGTCTTGGCGACATCCGCTGCCGGAGCTCCGCCTCGTGCGCGCTGCTCGAGCAGCCGCACTTGGCCCTCGAGTTCCGCGTACTTGCGCGTGAAGTAGGCGAGAGCCTCCTCGGGAGAGCCGTCGGGATACTGCCCCACCGCGCGCTCGGTACCCCGGTCGGTGACGAAGACCGTGCCGGTCTCGTCGACGCGGCCCCACTGGGTCACACCGTTGTCAGTCACGTGGATCTCATCCTCTGGTCACTCGGTCGGCGGCGAAGGTCGTCGCACGGCTTTTCAGCATATTCCACGCATGATGCCGCCCGACCGGTGCCGGAGGCGGCGCGGTGCATCGCTACTGGATCGTGATGCTCGTGATGGTCGTCGGCACCGCGGGCGCACCGTCGGCAGCGCCACCCTCAGCGCCCGCGTCGACGATGCCGGTCATGAGCGAGTCGAGCCCGCTCGTGATGCGGCCGAGCACCGTGTACCCGCCGGCGGCGTCGGAGGGGATGGTCGAGCCCTCGTAGACGATGAAGAACTGGCTGCCCATGCTCGAGCCGTCGCCGCCCTGACGGGCCATGGCGAGTGTGCCTTCGGGGTAGACATCGTCCTCCGGCGCGTTCTCGATCGGCCCGAACCGGTAGTCGGGCCCTCCCGAGCCGTCACCCGCGGGGTCGCCGCACTGCAGCACGAAGATGCCCTCCGTCGTGAGGCGGTGGCACGTGAGACCGGCGAAGAACTCCGTCTGCGCGAGGGAGACGAAGGAGGCGACCGCCTGCGGGGCCGCCATGCCGTCGAGCTCGAGGCCGAGCTCGATGTCGTCGTTCAGGGTGAGCGATCCCGTCCAGGTGCGGAACTCGCTGAGCTCGGGGGCGGGCGCCGCGGCGTCGGGCGTCGCGGACGGGGTGGCGGAGGGCTCCGCCGTCGGGGTGATCACCGGTTCGGGCGCGCCCGGTCCGGCGAGGTACACGAGCTGCGCCGTCGTCGCGAGCGCAGCAACCACGACGAGCCCGATGACGGCGATGAGGTTGTCGCGCTTGCGGCGCGCCGTCTTCGTCTCGTGCACGGTCTGGCGCGCCTGGTACTGGCGCAGCCTCTCGCGGGCCTGACGGTCTCTGCTCGAGCTGGCTGCCACTGTGCTCCCTCACCTCGTGGACGCTGTCGGCGCCGGGGGAGGGCGCCGAGGTGAACTCTAGTCGAGGGCGGGCACCGCCTCGGTCGTCGACGGCTCGCTCACGAGGCGGGCCGATAGCATCGCCCCATGGATGCACAGCCCGGGCTCGGCTCGAGCGCCGTTCCCCTGGCCGTGCGCATGAGGCCGACCTCGCTCGACGAGGTCGCGGGCCAGCAGCACCTCCTCACCCCCGGCTCGCCGCTCGTGAGTCTCGCGAGCGACGATCCCGCGCGTTCTCCGAGCGCCGTCTCGGTGATTCTCTGGGGACCGCCGGGCACGGGAAAGACGACCCTCGCGCAGGCGATCGCGCGCAGCTCGGGCCGACGCTTCGTCGAGCTCTCCGCCGTGACCGCGGGCGTGCGCGACGTTCGCGAGGTCATGGAGCGTGCGCTCTCCGATCGCGACCTGTACGGCTCCTCGACGGTTCTGTTCCTCGACGAGATCCACCGCTTCACGAAGGCCCAGCAGGACGCCCTCCTGCCCGGGGTGGAGAACGGCTGGGTCATCCTCATCGCCGCGACGACAGAGAACCCCTCGTTCTCGGTCATCGCGCCCCTGCTGAGCCGCAGCCTGCTGCTCACGCTCGCCGCGCTCAGCGACGACGACCTGGGCGAGCTCGTGGATCGAGCGGTCGCCGATCCCCGCGGCCTCGGCGGCCGGGTCGTGCTCGAGCCCGCCGCTCGGGAGACGCTCGTGCGCCTGGCCTCGGGGGATGCTCGGCGGGCCCTGACAGCGCTGGAGGCGGCCGCGCAGTCGGCGGGAGCGCACGACGGTGCGTCGGAGCAGAGCGAGCGGGACGGGCATCCCGTGATCACGGCCGACATCGTCGCGCAGGCGGTCGATCGGGCGCTGCTGCGCTACGACAAGCAGGGCGACGAGCACTACGACGTCATCAGCGCGTTCATCAAGTCGATCCGCGGCAGCGATCCGGACGCGGCGCTGCACTACCTCGCGCGCATGATCGAAGCGGGGGAGGACCCTCGGTTCATCGCTCGGCGCGTCATCATCTCGGCGGCGGAGGACATCGGCATCGCCGACCCGCAGGCGCTGCCCCTCGCTGTCGCGGCCGCGCAGGCCGTGCAGCTCATCGGCATGCCGGAGGGGCGCATCCCGCTCGCCGAAGCCGTCGTCTACCTCGCGACCGCACCCAAGTCGAACGCCGCGTATCGCGCGCTCGACGAGGCGATCGCCGATGTGCGCGCGGGCGGCATCGGTCGCGTTCCCGCACCGCTGCGCGATGCGCACTACCCGGGTGCGAAGCGGCTCGGCCACGGTAAGGGCTACGTGTACCCCCACGACGAGCCGGTGGGCGTCGCCGAACAGCAGCACCTGCCGGATCCTCTCGTGGGGCGCGAGTACTACCGGCCGACGGAGCGGGGGCATGAGCGCGAGGTCTCTGCGCGGCTCGCCAAGCTGCGCGCGATCGTGCGGGGCGACCAGCGCCCCGAGTGAGGGCCCAGCGTCGGCCGCTCTGCTAAGCTTGCTCGGCCCGTCAGATATGGGCACACCCTCCCTCGTAGCCTCCACCGGATCGCCTCGGCGTGCGTTCGGACCGGACGGAGCGGTGTACGCCCGTGAGCCGCTGAAATTCTCGGCCACGCCCATGGAAGGAAACCGTGTCTACCAAGTCACGCACTCGCAGCAAGACCCGCCTCTCGCGCGCACTCGGCATCGCCCTCACCCCGAAGGCCGCCAAGTACCTCGAGAAGCGTCCATACGCTCCCGGTGAGCACGGCCGCACCAAGCGCAAGGCCGACAGCGACTACGCCGTGCGTCTGCGCGAGAAGCAGCGCCTGCGCGCCCAGTACGGCATTCGCGAGGCACAGCTCAAGATCGCGTTCAACGAGGCCCGCCGCTCGGCAGGCCTGACGGGTGAGAACCTCGTCGAGCTGCTGGAGATGCGTCTCGACGCGCTCGTGCTGCGCTCGGGCTTCGCCCGCACCACGGCGCAGGCGCGCCAGATGGTCGTGCACCGCCACATTCTCGTCGACGGCCAGCTCGTCGACCGTCCGTCCTTCCGCGTGAAGCCGGGCCAGCTCATCCACGTCAAGGCTCGCAGCGAGGGCATGGAGCCCTTCCAGGTCGCCGCGGCCGGCGGCCACGTCGACGTGCTCCCCAAGGTTCCCGGCTACCTCGAGGTCGAGCTCGACAGGCTGCAGGCGCGCCTCGTGCGCCGCCCCAAGCGCGCCGAGGTTCCCGTGACGTGCGAAGTCCAGCTCGTCGTCGAGTACTACGCCGCCCGCTAGGGCACCACAGCACTTCCTGAACGGGGGCTCGGCGCATGCCGGGCCCCCGTTGCTCGTCTCCCGGCCCCGCTAGGCTGGACTCTGCCCGCACGCGGGCGAACCCGCGACCGCACCACTGACCCGTACCACTGATCGAGGGAGAACCCCATGAAGAACATCGTCTGGCTCATCGTCGGCGCTGCCGTCGGTTTCGTCGCCGCCCACCAGGTCTCCAAGACCCCTCAGGGCAAGCAGTTCTTCGACGACGTCGATGAGAAGGCCCGCGAGTTCGGCTCGGCCGTCGTCGAGGGCTACAAGCAGCGCGAGGCTGAACTGCGCGCCGCCGTGGCCGAGGCTGAGGACACCATCGCCGACCTCACCAACCGCCTCAAGTAGCACGCCCCACGTCGTCGGGTGGGGCCCGACGGCCCCGCCACCCGAGATTCAGGAACCCCCATGCAGACCGCCGACATCCAGCGCCGGTGGCTCGACTTCTTCGGAAGCCGCGGTCACACCGTCGTGCCCTCCGCCTCGCTCATCGCGGACGACCCGACGGTCATGTTCACGATCGCGGGCATGGTGCCCTTCATTCCATACCTCACCGGGGTCGTGCCCGCACCGTACGCGCGCGCCACGAGCGTGCAGAAGTGCATCAGGACGAACGACATCGAGGAGGTCGGCAAGACCACCCGTCACGGCACGTTCTTCCAGATGAACGGCAACTTCTCCTTCGGCGACTACTTCAAGGCCGGAGCGATCGAGTACGCCTGGGAGCTCCTCACCTTGCCGGAGTCGGAGGGTGGTCTCGGTTTCGCCGAGAAGGATCTCTGGGTCACGGTCTACGAAGAGGATGACGAGGCTCGGCGGCTCTGGAAGAGCATCGCCGGACTGCCCGACGAGCGCATCCAGAACATGGGCAAGGAGGACAACTACTGGTCCACCGGCCAGCCCGGCCCGGCCGGCCCGTGCTCCGAGATCTACTTCGACCGGGGCCCGGCCTACGGCCCCGAGGGCGGCCCCGCCGTGGACGACACCCGGTACATCGAGATCTGGAACCTCGTGTTCATGCAGTACGCGATCGATCAGGTGACCTCGAAGACCGACTTCCGCATTCTCGGCGAGCTACCGAACAAGAACATCGACACCGGCATGGGCATGGAGCGCGTCGCGTTCCTCAAGCAGGGTGTCGAGAACATGTACGAGATCGACCAGGTGCGGCCCGTGCTCGACGCGGCCGCGGGTCTCTCGGGGCGCCGCTACGGGGCCGACGCAGAGGACGACGTGCGCATGCGCGTCATCGCCGACCACGTGCGCTCCTCGCTCATGCTCATGACCGACGGCGTCGCCCCGGGCAACGAGGGTCGCGGGTACATCCTGCGCCGGCTCATGCGGCGCAGCATCCGCGCCATGCGGCTGCTGGGCGTCGACGCGCCGAGCTTCGACGTGCTCTTCGGCGCCTCGCGCGACGCGATGAGCACGGCGTACCCGGATGTCGCGGAGAACTACGACCGCGTCTCGCGCCTCGCACTCGGGGAGGAGGAAGCCTTCCTGCGCACGTTGGCCGCGGGTACGAGCATCCTCGACCTCGCGGTCGACCGCACCGCGAAGGCCGGAGGGGGAGTGCTCGCCGGTGATACCGCGTTCCAACTGCACGACACCTTCGGGTTCCCCATCGACCTCACGCTCGAGATGGCGGAGGAGGCCGGGCTCTCGGTCGACCGCGCCGCCTTCGACCGGCTCATGAGCGAGCAGCGCTCGCGCGCCAAGGCCGACGCCAAGTCGAAGAAGGCCGTGCTCGCCGACGTCTCCGTCTACGGCGAGTTCCGCGCGCACGGCGAGACGCAGTTCCTCGGCTACGAGCAGCTCGATACCGAGACGACCGTGCTCGGCGTCATCGTCGAGGGGCGCAGCGTGCCCGCCGCCCATGCGGGGGACCACGCCGAGGTCATCCTCGCCGAGACGACCCTCTACGCAGAGTCGGGCGGCCAGGAGTCGGACGCGGGCTCGATCGTGGGCCCCGGCTACGAGCTCGAGGTGCTCGACGTGCAGCGCCCCATCGCGGGACTCGTGAGTCATCGCGTGCACGTGCGCAGCGGCGAGGTGCAGGTGGGGCACGCCGCGACCACCCACGTCGACCCGCAGTGGCGGCGTGCCGCCACGCAAGCGCACTCGGCGACGCACGTGATCCACGCCGCCCTGCGGCAGACCCTCGGCGACGACGCCCACCAGTCCGGCTCGTACAACAAGGCCGGCTACATGCGGCTCGACTTCAGCTGGAACCAGGCGCTGAGCACCGCGACGCGCAGCGAGCTCGAGGAGATCAGCAACATCGCCGTGCGCGACAACCTTCCCGTCGAGACCCGCGTCATGGGGCTCGACGAGGCCAAGTCGCTCGGAGCGATGGCGCTGTTCGGCGAGAAGTACGGCGACCGCGTTCGCGTTGTCGACATCGGTGGCCCCTGGTCGCGCGAGCTGTGCGCGGGCACGCACGTCGCGAGCTCCGCGGAGATCGGCATGATCAGTCTCGTGAGCGAGTCCTCGGTCGGGTCGAGCAACCGGCGCGTCGAGGCGCTCGTCGGTCTCGACGCCTTCCGCGAGTTCGCCACCGAGCGCGCGATCGTCGCGCAGCTCACGAGCAGTCTCAAGACGCCGAAGGATCAGTTGCCCGAGCGCATCGGCGAGCTCGCCGCACAACTCAAGGCGGCGGAGAAGCGCATCGCGCAGATCGAGGCCAGCCGGTTGAGCGAGCGCGTCCCCTCGCTCGTCGCCTCCGCGGCGCCCGTGGGGGCCGTCAGCGCGGTCGTCGAGAACCTCGGCTCAGTCGGCTCGGCCGACGACGTGCGCACGCTCGCGACGAGCGTGCGCGCACGACTCGCCGAGTCCGCGGCGGTCATCGCCCTCGCGGCCGAGGTCGGCGGCAAGGCGACCGTGATCGTGGCCACGACGCCCTCGGCGCGCGAAGCGGGCGTGAAAGCGGGCCAGCTGGCGCGGGTCGCCTCGGGCGTGCTCGGCGGCGGTGGGGGCGGCAAGGACGACCTCGCCCAGGGCGGCGGCTCCGACCCCTCGGCCATCGGTGCGGCGCTCGAGGCCGTCGTGCGCGAGCTGCGCGCCTGAGCATGCGCAGCGGCGTGCGCCTCGGCGTGGACGTGGGGCGGGCGCGCATCGGCGTCGCGCGCAGCGACCTGCACGGCATGCTCGCGACCCCGGTCGAGACACTCGCACGGCGGGGCGACTACGGCGCGGGCATCCGGCGCATTGTCGACGAGACGGGCGCGACCGAGTTGATCGTGGGCCTCCCGCTGTCTCTGAGCGGCGCTGAGACGGCCTCCACCGCGGATTCCCGGGAGGTCGCGCTCGAGCTCGCGCGCACGCTCGACGTCGCCGTGCGCCTCGTGGACGAACGCCTCACGACCGTCACGGCTGCGCGGTCCCTCCGCGAGGCGGGCCGCACCTCTCGCACGTCGCGCGCCGTCGTCGACCAGGTGGCCGCTGTTATCCTGCTCCAGCACGCCCTCGACCACGAGCGCGCCAGCGGCAGCCCGCCCGGCGAACTCGTCGACCCGGACGAAGGACACCCCTCATCGTGAGCGAGAACGACGACAACTGGGACGCGATCTTCCGCCCGGCACAGGAGAGCGCAGCGCCCGAGCAGCGCCGCGGCGAGGCTGCCAGCCCTGCCGTGACGGAGGGTGCTCCGCCTCTACTCTCGCGCCGAGCCGCGCGGGATGCTCGCGAGCGTCCCCGCGCTCGACGCGCACCGAGAGAGCGAGCCTCGGGTGCTCGCCGGCGCCGTTGGCCGTGGGTGCTCGGCATCGTCCTCGTGCTGCTTCTCGGCGGCGCGGCGGGCGGCGCGTGGTACGTCTGGACGAACTACGAGACCCAGGTGCGCGAGGTGCTCGGTTGGGAGCTGCCCAACGACTACGAGGGCACCGGCAACGGCACCGAGGTCCTCGTAACCATCTACAGCGGCGAGATCGGCGCCGATGTCGCCGAGTCCCTCACCGAGCAGGGCGTCACCATGACGTTCGACGCGTTCTACGATCTCCTTCTCGCCGACCCCTCCATCTCCTTCATCCCGGGAACCTACCGACTGCAGGAGGAGATGTCCGCGCAGTCGGCGCTGGATGCCCTGCTCGACCCCGAGAACAAGGTCGAGTTGAGCGCGACCGTGCGCGAGGGCCTGCGTGCCGGCGAGGTCATCGAGGCGCTCTCGGCCGGCACGGGCATCGCGCTCGAGGAGTACGAGGCGGCGATCGCCGACCCGTCGATCTACGGCATCCCGGAGGTCGCGCCCAATATCGAGGGCTATCTGTTCCCCGCCACCTACCGCTTCGAGCCGGGTACGACGGCCGAGGATCACATCCGCACGCTGGTCGACGAGATGTTCGCGCGACTCGACGCGGCGGGTGTCGCGGAGGAGGACCGCCACACCGTGCTCACGAAGGCCTCGCTCATCCAGCGCGAAGCGCGGCTCGCCGACGACTTCTACCGCGTGGCGCGCGTGATCGAGAACCGCCTCGCCGAGGACGCCCTGCTGCAGTTCGACTCGGCGACCCAGTACGGTGCGGGCGAGACCGGGTCGGTGTGGTCGAGTGGCGACGCCCTCGGTGCGGAGAACCCGTACAACACCTACGCCAACCCGGGTCTCCCGATCGGACCCATCGCTGCACCGGGGGATGTCGCCATCGACGCGGCCCTCAACCCGGCGGAGGGCGACTGGTTCTACTTCGTCACGATCAACCTCGCCACGGGGGAGACCAAGTTCTCGGAGACCCTCGCGGAGCACGAGGCGGGCGTCGCAGAGTTGCGAGCCTGGTGCCGGGCGAGCGAGGAGAACGCCGTCTACTGTGAGTGAGCGCTCGCTGGCGGTGCTCGGCCATCCCGTCGCGCACTCCCTGTCGCCGGTCATGCACGCCGCCGCGTACCAGGCGCTCGGCCTTGACTGGGCGTACGGCCGGGCGGATGTCCGTGAGCACGAGCTGGCCGGCTTCCTCGACGGTCTCGATCGCTCCTGGCGCGGCATCTCGGCCACGATGCCGCTCAAGGAGGAGCTCGCGCGCCTCGGGGACGACGGCGACCGCGATGTGGAGCTGACGGGCGCCGCCAACACCCTGCTGCTCGCCGACGACGGTCGGCGCATCGTGCGCAACACGGATGTGGTCGGAGTCGAGCGCTCGTTGCGCAGGGCCGGGCTGAGCTCAGCCGAGCACGCGGTGCTCGTCGGGGCCGGGGCGACGGCGCGCTCGGTCGTCGTCGCGCTCGACGCGCTCGGCGTGCGCGGCATTACGGTCGCGGTGCGCGACGCCGCTCGTGCGGTCGGCATCCGCACTCTCGCCGAGGAACTCGGGCTCGAGTTCGATGCGGTCGCGCTCGGCGACCTGGCTGCCGTGGTGGAGGAGACCGACGTCGTCGCGTGGACTCTGCCGAACGGCGTGCCCCTCGATGAGCAGCTGCCTGCCAGCGCGCGAGAGCACGCTGTCGCCCTCGACGTCACCTACCACCCGTGGCCGGGGCCGCTCGCCGCGCAGTGGCTCGCCGTGGGCGGTCGTGTGGCGTCCGGTCGCGACATGCTGCTGCACCAGGCGGTCCGGCAGGTGCGTCTCTTCGTCTCCGGGCAGACCGAGGTCCCGCTGGAAGCGGAGGCGACCGTGGAGGCCGCGATGGCCTCCGCGCTCGTGAAAGACTAGGGGCATGCTGCGCTGGTTGACCGCCGGGGAATCCCACGGCCCCGAACTGATCGCCGTCCTCGAAGGGCTGCCCGCGGGCGTGCCCGTTCTGCGGGAGGCGATCCAGGCCGATCTGCAGCGTCGCAAGCTCGGTTACGGTCGTGGCGCGCGCATGAAGTTCGAGCAGGACGAGCTCACGATCTCCGGTGGCGTGCGGCACGGCCTCAGCATGGGCAGCCCCGTGGCGCTGCGCATCGGCAACACCGAGTGGCCCAAGTGGACGACCGTCATGAGCGCCGACCCGGTGGACCCCGCAGAGCTGCAGAGCGGTCGCGGGGCGCCGCTCACGCGCCCTCGCCCCGGCCACGCCGACCTCGTCGGCATGCAGAAGTACGGCTTCGACGAGTCGCGACCGGTGCTCGAGCGGGCGAGCGCCCGCGAGACGGCAGCTCGCGTCGCGCTCGGGGCGATCGCGCGGTCCTTCCTGGCCGAGCTGGGAATCCGGCTCGTCGCGCACACGCTCAGCATCGGCCCCGTGCGGGTTCCCGAGGATGCTCCGCTCCCGCACCCCGACGATGTCGAGCGCCTCGACGCCGACCCGTTGCGCTGCCTGCACGCCGAGACGAGCGCGCGCATGGTCGAGGAGGTCGACGCCGCCCACAAGAGCGGGGACACTCTCGGCGGCGTCGTCGAGGTCGTCGCGTACGGACTGCCGCCCGGTCTGGGCTCCTACGTGCACTGGGACCGCCGGCTCGACGCACGGCTCGCCGGTGCTCTCATGGGCATCCAGGCCATCAAGGGCGTCGAGGTCGGGGACGGCTTCGAGTCCACTCGTCGACCCGGTTCTGCCGCGCACGACGAGCTCGTGCTCGATAACGGGGTCATCCACCGTGAGAGCGATCGCGCGGGAGGCACCGAGGGCGGCATGAGCACGGGCGGAGTGCTGCGCGTTCGCGCGGGCATGAAGCCCATCGCGACCGTGCCGCACGCCCTGCGCACGATCGACACGGCCACTGGCGAAGCGGCCCCCGCGCACCATCAGCGCTCGGATGTGTGCGCCGTGCCCGCTGCGGGCGTCGTCGCCGAGGCCATGGTGGCGCTCGTGCTCGCCGAGGCCGTGACCGAGAAGTTCGGCGGAGACTCGATCGCCGAGACGCGCCGCAATCTCGAGGGCTACCTCGCAGCGATCCCGGCGACGCTCACGACGGCCGTCGCGGAGGGTCGTGCCTGAGCGGGGCGAGTCAGGGGCGGTCACGACGCAGGGCCTCTCGCCGCTCGCGGTGCTCATCGGGCCGCCGGCCGCCGGCAAGACGCGGCTCGGCAAGCGGGTCGCGCGCATCCTCTCCGTCCCGTTCCTCGACACCGACACGCTCATCGAGGCCGAGCACGGCGCTATTCCCGAGATTTTCGCGGAGCACGGAGAGCCGGTGTTCCGCCGTTGGGAGGCGGAGGCGGTCGCTTCAGCACTCGCTCAGCGCGCCGTCGTCGCGCTCGGCGGGGGAGCGGTCATGACGCCCGAGACCGCGGAGGCGCTGCGAGCGCTGCCCGTGGTGCTGCTCACGATCTCTCCTGAGGCGGTGGCGGCGCGCATCGAGAACGGCAAGCGCCCGCTGCTCACGGGAGGGATCGATCGCTGGACGGAGCTCGTCGCGACGCGGATGCCCGTCTACGAGTCGCTCGCGACCGTGCGGTGGGACACCTCGCGCCGGCCGCTCAGCCAGATCGCCGAGGAGATCGCCACCTGGGTGCGCACGCTGCCCGTCCACGAGTCCCCGGGAGGGCCATCATGACCACCGCATCGACCGCGATCCCGGTGACGGGAGAGTCGGCCTACGACGTGATCGTGGGCCGTGGCCTGCTCGCGACGCTGCACGACCGCATTCCGCTCACCGCCGCGAAGGCTCTCATCGTCCACGCCCCCACCCTGGGCGCGGTCGCGGAAGGCTTGCGGGAGGCGCTCGCGGGTCGCGTCGAGGTGCTGCTCGCCGAAGTGCCCGATGCCGAGGCGGCGAAGCGCGTGGAAGTGGCGGCGTTCTGCTGGCAGGTCATGGGCCAGACCGACTTCACGCGCACCGACGTCGTCATCGGGCTCGGGGGCGGCGCGACCACCGACCTCGCGGGCTTCGTCGCGGCAACCTGGCTTCGCGGCGTTCCGCTCATTCAGGTACCCACGACCGTACTGGGCATGGTGGATGCCGCGGTCGGCGGCAAGACCGGCATCAATACGGCGGAGGGCAAGAACCTCGTGGGCGCCTTCTACGCGCCGCGCGTGGTGCTCGCCGACCTCGACCTGCTCGGCACCCTGCCGCAGAACGAGATCCTCGCGGGGTTCGCGGAGGTGGCGAAGTGCGGCTTCATCGCCGACCCGGTCATCCTCGACCTTCTCGAGGCCGACGTGACCGTCGCGACCGACCCGAGCAGCGAGGTCTTCCGGGAGCTCGTGGAGCGGGCGATCGCCGTGAAGGCCCGGGTCGTGAGTGAGGACTTCACCGAGCAGGGCCAGCGCGAGATCCTCAACTACGGCCATACGCTCGGCCACGCGATCGAGCATGCCGAACGCTATCGCTGGCGCCATGGCGCTGCGATCGCGATCGGCATGGTGTACGTCGCGGAGCTCGCGCACCTGGCCGGCTCCCTGAGCGCGGAGGCCGTCGATCGGCATCGCCGCATCCTTGCGTCGCTCACACTGCCGACGGGTTATCCGCTCGGCCGCTGGAAGACGCTTCTGGCGACGATGCAGCGCGACAAGAAGGCGCGAGCGGGCATGCTGCGCTTCATCGTGCTCGACGACATCGCGCGGCCGCGCGTGCTCAACGGCACCGACGAGTCGATGCTCTTCGCCGCGTACCAGGAGGTCGGCGAGTAATCCCTCTCGCTAGGCTCGGGGCATGACGTTCGACCGCGTGCTCGTCCTGAACGGACCCAACCTCAACCGGCTCGGCACACGAGAGCCCGAGATCTATGGCACGGCGACCCTGGAGGACGTGCGGGCGCAGCTCGCATCGCGCGCCGGCACTGTCGAGATCGACCTCCGCCAGACCAACGACGAGGCGACTCTCATCGGCTGGCTGCACGAGGCGGTGGATGCTCGAACTCCCGTCATCCTCAACCCCGCGGCCTTCACGCACTACTCCTATGCTCTGCGCGACGCGGTCGCCCTCGTGACCGAGCGGGGCGTTCCCGTCATCGAGGTTCACCTGTCCAATCCGCACGCCCGGGAGGAGTTTCGTCACACGAGCGTTGTGAGCGCTGTCGCGACGGGCGTGATCGCGGGTTTCGGCACGCAGTCGTACCAGCTCGCTCTCGACACGATTCTGCGCTCCTCGTAGCCGCGCACTAGACTCGCTCGGCGGCGCACGCACCCTCGGATGCGCCGCTCGTGACCCACGGAACGGATTGTGACGGCCTCATGGCGACCACCAACGACATCAAGAACGGCAGTGTGCTGAACCTCGACGGTCAGCTCTGGGCCGTCATCGAGTTTCAGCACGTGAAGCCCGGCAAGGGTGGCGCCTTCGTGCGCACCAAGCTCAAGAACGTGACGAGCGGCAAGGTCGTCGACAAGACCTTCAACGCCGGCACGAAGATCGACTTCGCGAACGTCGATCGGCGGGACTACCAGTACCTGTACCAGGACGGCGCGGACTTCGTCTTCATGGACACGACGGACTACGACCAGGTGACGGTGCCCGGCCCCGTCGTAGGAGACGCCGCGCACTTCATGCTCGAGAACCAGCAGGTGACGATCGCCATGCACGACGGCCTGCCTCTCTACCTCGATCTGCCCGCATCGGTCGTGCTCGAGGTCACCTACACCGAGCCGGGCCTGCAGGGCGACCGCTCGACGGGCGGAACGAAGCCCGCCACGCTCGAGACGGGCTACGAGATTCAGGTGCCGCTCTTCCTCGAGACCGGCACGAAGGTCAAGGTCGACACCCGCTCGGGCGACTACCTCGGCCGCGTGAACGAGTAGAGGCATGGGAGCACGCACCAAGGCGCGCAAGCGCGCCCTGGACATGCTGTACGTCGCCGACGTGCGCCAGGTTCCGCTGCAGGAGGTTCTCGACGAGGAGGCGCGGCGCGCCGTCGCGCAGCCTCAGCGCTCCTCGAGCTGGCCGTACGCCGAGCAGATCGTCCGCGGCGTGATCGAGCACCAGCGCGAGCTCGACGCCGAGCTCGAGGGGCGGGCCGTCGGCTGGACCCTCGCCCGCATGCCCGTTGTCGACCGTGCGATCCTGCGCCTGGCCGCGTGGGAGCTGCAGCACAATCCCGAGGTGCCCACGGCCGTCGTCATCGCGGAGGCCCTGGAATTCGCCACCGTGCTCTCGACGGAGGAGTCGGCATCCTTCGTGAACGGGGTACTCGGGGCGGTGGCGGAGGCCGTCCGGGCGTGAGCGAGGGACTGCTGATCCTCGACTTCGACGGCACTCTGTGCCTGGGGGATGCGCCCGTGATCGCTTACGCGACAGAGGTCGCTCGTTCCCTCGGGCACCCTGAGCGGAGCATCCAGGAACCTCTCGAGGCGTTCCTCGGCGGGGTGTCGGACGGCCCCTTCGCGGGGAGCGCGGACGGCTACGGCGCGGTCGCGCAGTGGGCGCGTGAGCACGGCCTCGGGGAGCAGGAGTTGAGCGAGGCCTATCTGCGGTCGCGTGCGACCCTCGATTCCGGGGATCCTGAGGTGAGCATCCCGCCCGGCATCACCGACTTCCTGGGCGGTTTTCGCGACTGGGACCGCGTGCTCGTGACGAACGCGCCCCGCGAGGGCACAGAACGGCTCGTGCACGCGCTCGGCCTCGCACCGCACCTCGACCGCGTCATCGGGGACGCCGGCAAGCCCGACGGACTGCGCGCGCTCACTGCGGAGGGCGCTGAGCTCGACGCGGCGCGCTGGCGGCGCATCCTCTCGGTCGGTGACATCTGGCGCAACGACCTCGAGCCTGTCGCAGACCGCGCTGCGACGGCGCTCATCGAGCGCCACCCCCAGCCTCGAGCCCGACCGACCTTCCGCGCAGCGCTCATCGAGACCCTCTACGGCGATCTCGCTCATTGGCGCACCGCATCGCCGACCACCGCGTGAACAGCACGTAAATTCCCGCGCCGCGACGCGGCAGCACTAGGTCGGGGCACCGTCGGCGGAATACGGTCTAGGTGTGGTCGCTCCCACGCGGGGGTGGCCGCGCACTGCATACACATACCTAGAGGAGTCCATTGTGAAGACCATGACCCGTCGCTGGGGCGCGATCGCCGCCGCCTCGGCCCTCGCGCTCGGCCTCGCTGCCTGCGCCCCCACCGCGGAGGAGCCGACCGATGACGGCGCCGCGACCGAGTGGCCCGAGGAGATCGTGCTCGGACTCGTCCCCTCGCAGGAGGTCGACCAGCTCGTGCTCGACGCCGAGGTGCTCGGCGACCTGCTGAGCGAGGAACTCGGCATCACCGTGCGCGCCGAGGTCACCGACAGCTACAACGCGCTCGTCGTCGCCATGCAGTCGGGCCAGGCCGCGATCGGCATGTTCGGCCCCATCGCGCTCGTCCAGGCCGCCGACCAGGCTGGCGCTGAGCCGATTCTGCAGTCGGTGCGCTTCGGCTCGAGCACCTACGTCACGCAGTGGTTCACCAACGACCCGGACCGCTTCTGCGAGACCGAGGTCGTGCTCGACGAGGACGGCTTCGCGTTCTGCAACGGCGTGCTCGACGCCGAGAGCGGCCCCGTCGGCGAGAGCGCCCTCGCGCTCATCGAGCAGGACGAGGCCATCTCGTTCGTCGACGAGGGCTCGGCCTCGGGCTACTACTACCCGGCCACGCAGCTCGAAGAGGCCGGTCTCGACCCCTTCGCCCTGAGCGGCTCGTTCTTCGCCGGTGGGCACCCGAACTCGGTGCTCTCCGTCGCCCGCGGTGACGCGACCGTCGGCGTGAGCTTCAACGACGCCCGCGGCAACGTGGTCGAGGAGCTGCCCACGGTCGGTGAGGACGTCGTCGTGTTCGCCTGGTCGACCGCGATCCCGAACGACGGCGTCGCCGTCGCGGGTGACCTCCCGCAGGACCTGAAGGACGCCATCACGGAGGCGTTCCTCGCGATCGCGGACAGCGAGGAGGGCCTCGCCGCCCTCGACGCGGTCTACAGCATCGAGGGTCTCGTGCCTGCCGACCTCGACGCCCTCGACGCCGCGCGTCAGGTCGAGGCCAACTTCGGCGAGTAGTACCGTCGAGGGGGTCGGGGCTGCGCCTCGGCCCCCTCGTTCATCCGCTTGCGCCTCACCAGCTCCGATTCTCACCAGCTCCCACGAAAGCAGTTCCGTGATCTCGTTCCGTGACGTCACCGTCACCTATCCGACCGGCACCGTCGGTCTCGACAGCGTGACGCTCGACATCGAGCCAGGGGAGTTCGTCGTCGTCGTCGGTCTTTCCGGCGCCGGCAAGTCGACCCTCGTGCGCTCCATTAACGGGCTCGTACCCGTGACCAGCGGCGAGCTGCTCGTCGACGATGTGCACGTCGACGGGGCGAAGCCCGCGCAGCTGCGACGGCTCCGCTCCCGCATCGGCATGATCTTCCAGTCGTTCAACCTCGTAGGCCGCATCTCGGTTCTGCAGAACGTCTTGGTGGGTCGCCTGCACGCCACGCCCCTCTTGCTCTCGCTCTTCGGGTTCTTCCGGCCCGCCGACAAGGAGAAGGCCTTCGAAGCGCTTGAGCGCGTCGGCATCGTCGAGAAGGCTTATGTGCGGGCATCCCAGCTCTCCGGGGGCCAGCAGCAGCGCGTCGCCATCGCCCGCGTTCTCGCACAGGATCCGACGGTGATCCTCGCCGACGAGCCCGTCGCCTCCCTCGATCCGCCGACCGCGCACATGGTCATGCGCGACCTCGAGCGCATCAACGACGAGCTCGGCATCACGACGATCGTCAACCTGCACTTCCTCGACCTCGCCCGTCGCTACGCCGACCGCATCATCGGCATGCGCGAGGGTCGCGTCGTCTTCGACGGCCCGCCCGCCGAGGCTGACGATGCGGTGTTCGAGCAGATCTACGGCAGGTCGCTCACCGCTGACGATGTCCTCTCGGAGGAGGAGCAGGCAGAGGAGGACGCCCTGCAGGCTCAGGCCGCGGCAGAACTCGATGCCGAGGAGTCACGCAAGGCGACTCCCGCGTGACGACCGCCACGCCTTCACGCACGTCGACCGCGCGCCCGCCCCGGCCACGACCACGTCTCGGCACGTACATCGGTCTCGCGGCGGTCGTCGCGATCACGGTGTGGGCGGGCATCGGGATCGAGTTCGATCTGCGGCCGTTGTGGACTGACCTGGGCCGCGGCTGGTTCATCATCCAGGAGTTCCTCGCCCCCAATTGGTCGTATATCGGCCGCACGATCGGCCCGTTCATCGAGACCCTCTCGATCGCGGTGATCGCGACGCTCGTCGGGTGCGCGGTCGGCCTCGGGATGTCTCTGCTCGCCTCGCGCGTGACGACGGCGAACCCCGTGCTCTACCGCGCCGCGAAGCTCTTCCTCTCCGTCGTGCGCTCACTGCCCGATGTCGGCTACGGCCTGCTGTTCTTCGCCCTCGTGGGCGCAGGCTCGCTTGCCGGCATCCTCGCGCTCATCATGTTCAACATCGGCATCATCGCGAAGCTCACCTCTGAGACGATCGATGCCGTCGACCGCGGGCCCCTCGAAGCCGCCGACTCGACTGGTGCCTCTGCGCTGCAGCGGGCCCGGTTCGCCGTCGTGCCCATGATCCTGCCCAACTACCTGTCGTACTGCTTGTACGTCTTCGAGCTCAACATCCGCGCCTCTGTTGTCATCGGCATCGTGGGCGGCGGGGGGATCGGCTCGTCGATCAGCGTGGAGTTCGCACGGTTCAACTACTCCAACGTCTCCGCGATCGTCGTGCTGCTCATCGTCGTCGTGTTCGCCATCGACCTCCTCTCGCAATCGCTCCGACGGAGGCTCACATGAGCGCCCCGATCAGTCCCGCCGCCCGCGCCCGGCGCGGCGCGCCGCCCCGCCCCAGCGCCCCGAGCCGCCTGCGCTACACCCTCACCCAGCTCGGAGTGCTCGCGCTCGTCATCGTGTGCCTCGTCCTCGTGGACGCGAACTGGGCCCGGCTGCTCGAGGCTCCCGCTCTCTCGCTCAACTACGGCGGGCTCATGGTGCAGGGTGTCGTGCAGAACCCGTTCAGTGAGCCATACAGCCAGTACTGGACCGACGCGATCCTGCTCATGTTCGAGTCGTTGCAGATCGCGTGGATCGGCACGGTGATCGGGGCGATCTTCTCGTTCCCGATCGGGTTCCTCGCCGCCTCGAACGTCTCGCCCCGCGGGGTCGTCATCGTCACCCGCCAGATCCTCAACATCATCCGAGCGGTGCCGGAGCTCGTCTTCGCGATCGCCATCATGCTGCCGATCTTCGGTCTCGGCCCCCTCGCGGGAGCCCTGGCAATCGGTGTGGGCTCGATCGGTACGCTCGGCAAGCTCACGAGCGAGGCGATCGAGGCCGTGCCGACGGGGCCGGGGGAGGCGACGAGGTCGACGGGCGCCGGTACATTGCAGACACTGCGCTGGGCCGTCACACCGCAGATCCTGCCCGAGGTCATCGCCTTCTGGCTCTACCGCTTCGAGATCAACATCCGCGCGAGCGCGATCCTCGGCATCCTCGGCGCGGGGGGAGTGGGCTCCTTGCTCGCTCAGGTCTTCGAGCGGCGCGACTGGGAGCGCATCGGCATCACGCTCACCGTCATCATCGTCGTGACCGTGATCGTCGACCAGATTTCCGGAGCAGTGCGGCACCGTGTGATCTCGGGAGTGCCCGTCGCGGGCGCGAAGGCGCTCGTCTAGGGGTACCGAGACTCGCGCCGACGCTGTGTGACGTTCTGTTGCGCTCCGTGTCGGACTGTGTCGTCGCCGTTTGGGGCCACGGCCGGAGCGCTCCTACGGTGGCGTCATGTCCTTGAGCGCAACCACGACCGTCGCGGAGACCCCGGCTCTTCCCGTGGGACTCCACGGCGTCGGCCGCACGTTCCCCGCAGCCCGGGGAGAGGATGCGCGCGTCGTGCTGCGCGACATCGAGCTGCGCATCGCTCCCGGCGAGATCGTGGCTCTGCTCGGCCCCTCCGGGTGCGGCAAGTCGACCCTGCTGCGTCAGATCAGTGGACTCGATCGGCCCACGTCGGGCTCCCTCACGATCGAGCACACTCCCATCGCCGTGGCCGATCAGCGATGCGCCGTGGCCTTCCAGGAGCCCCGTCTGCTGCCGTGGCGCTCAGTGCGTCGCAACATCGAGATCGGTCTGCCTCGCGGAGTCGATCGCCGGCAGGGAGCCGCGCGCGTCTCCGAACTGCTCGATCTCGTGCAGCTCACGGACGCCGCAGCGCTCAAGCCGCGCGAGATCTCGGGTGGTATGGCGCAACGCGTGTCCCTGGCGCGCGCCCTGGCACGCGGCCCCGGCGTGCTGCTCCTCGACGAGCCCTTCGGCGCTCTCGATGCCCTCACGCGCCTGACCATGCAGGATCTGCTCATCGACATCCACCGCGCCGAGCCCGCGACGATCGTGCTCGTCACGCACGACGTCGAGGAGGCTCTCGCGCTCGCGGATCGCGTCGTCCTCCTGGGCACGCGTTTCGACCGCCCCGGAGCGACCATCGCGCGCATCGTCGACGTGCCCGGTGCGCGGCCGCGCGACCGCGCCTCGGCGGTGCTCGCGCGGCTTCGCGGCGAGCTTTTGGATGCGCTCGGCGTGCCCAGCCACCACGACTCCTGACCGCACCACCCCATCCACCCCGGTCGTCCGACCACCAACGAGAGGCAATCATGACCATCCGAACCCGTCTGACCGTGATCACTGCGACACTCGCGGCGGCTGCCATGGCGATGACCGGGTGCGTGGCCGGTGAGGGCGCGTCCTCCGGCACGGCCTCCGAGGGCTCGACCTGGTCGAAGGACACCCTCACGGTCGACTTCGCGACGTACAACCCGCTGAGCCTCATCATCAAGGATCAGGGCTGGCTCGAGAGCGAGCTCGGCGACGAGGTCGCCGTGACGTGGGTGCAATCCGCGGGCTCGAACAAGGCGAACGAGGGCCTGCGCGCGAATGCGCTCGACGTCGGCTCGACGGCGGGTTCCGCAGCGCTGCTCGCGCGGGCCAATGGCAGCCCCATCAAGGTGATCGACGTCTACACCCAGCCGAACTGGTCGGCGCTGCTCGTGCCGACCGGCTCCGACATCTCCGAGGTGTCCGATCTCGCGGGGCGCAACGTCGCCGCGACGAAGGGCACCGACCCGTACTTCTTCCTGCTGCAGGCCCTCGGCGAGGCCGGACTGTCGCTCGAGGACATCTCGCTGCAGAACCTCCAGCACGCGGACGGACGCGGTGCGCTCGAGACGGGCGCTGTGGACGCCTGGGCGGGCCTCGACCCGATGCTCTCCACCTCGATCTACAACGAGACCGCGAAGATCATCTACGACAACGTCTCGTTCAATTCGTACGGCTTCCTCAACGCGAGCGAAGACTTCATCGAGAACCACGCCGACCTCGCGCAGCTCATCGTCAACGCCTACGAGCGGGCCCGCGCGTGGGCTCTCGAGAACCCTGAGGAGACCGCGGCGATCCTGGCCGAGGTGGCGGGCATCGAGCTGCCGATCGCCGAGGCGACGATCGAGCGCACCGTGATCGACATCGACCCGGTCCCGGGCGAGGAGCACCGCGCGGTGCTCGCGGTCATCGGGCCGATCTTCGTGGACAGCGGCGACGTATCGAACCAGCAGCTCATCGATGACGCTCTCGACTCGCTGTTCTACCCGGACTTCGTGCAGGCAGCTGACCCGAGCGCGATCGGCTGAGCATGAGTTTCGACGAACGCGGAGTCGCCAGCCTCCCCGCCGCCCGTTCCTCCTCCTCCGAGGAGCGGGCGGCGGCGCCGCGCCGTGCCGCCTCGTTGCTCGCCTGGGCCGGGGGCGAAGGTGCCTCAGCCGCGGGCGCGGACGGGGCGGATCAGCGCTTCGGAGCTCGCACGGTGCTGCTCGGGCTACTGCTGCCGGGCATCCTCGTCGCCGTCTGGTGGTCGGTCACGACCTTCACCGACATCTCCGCGGTGATCCTGCCCTCCCCGGAGCAGGTGGTGCTCGCGGGAGTCGAGCTCGCCGAGAACGGACTTCTGAGCACGTATATCCTCATCTCCCTGCAGCGCGTCCTCCTCGGCTTCACGATCGGCGCCTCGGTCGGGCTCGCGCTCGGAGCACTCGTGGGACTGTCGAGGGTCGCCTCGCAGCTGCTGAGCCCGATGCTGGGCGCTCTCCGCGCCGTGCCCTCGCTCGCCTGGGTGCCGCTCCTCATCATCTACCTGGGCATCTTCGAGGAGTCCAAGGTCACGCTCATCGCGATCGGTGCAGCGTTCCCCGTGTTCACCACGGTCGCGGGCGCGCTGCGGCACGTCGACCCCCACCTCGTGGAGGCCGGCCGCGCGTTCGGGCTCGGCCCCGGGCGCCTGCTCACCATCGTGCAGCTGCCCGCGGTGGTTCCGTCGATCGTCTCGGGGCTGCGCCTGGCGCTCGCGCAGGCCTGGCTCTTCCTCGTCGCGGCGGAGCTCATCGCCTCGTCCATGGGACTCGGATTCCTCCTCACCGACTCCCAGTACAACGGGCGTGTGGACCGCATCTTCCTCGCGATCATCCTCTTGGCCGTTCTCGGCAAGACCTCCGACGCGCTCATCGGTATCGGCGAGCGCGCCCTGCTCAAGCGGTGGGGGTAGCCGCGCTAGACTGACACCGTTCGACGTCCTTTAAGAACCGTCCCGTGAGGCGGGGAAGGAGGTCACGGTGGTCGCACGTCCCGTGCTGCACGGCCCTGACATCACGCGCGCTCTGCGCCGCATCGCCCACGAAGTGCTGGAGTCCCGGCGCGGCGAGGGGCGACTCGTCTTCCTCGGCATCCCGACTCGGGGTGTCGCTCTCGCGGCCCGCCTGCAGAGCATCGTCGACGAGATCGAGCCCGGCACCTCCAGTCACGGCGCCCTCGACATCACTCTCTATCGCGACGACCTCGCGCGCACACCCACCCGAACCCCTGCACCCACGCGCATTCCCACCGAGGGCATCGACGACGCGATCGTCGTGCTCGTCGACGACGTGCTCTATTCGGGCCGCACCATTCGTGCCGCACTCGACGCGCTCGCCGATCACGGGCGGCCGCGCGCGGTGCGCTTGGCCGTGCTCGTCGACCGGGGACACCGCGAGTTGCCCATTCGCGCCGACTTCGTCGGCAAGAACCTGCCGTCGTCGACGAGCGAGCGCGTCTCTGTGCATCTCGACGAGTTCGACGGCGTGGACGAGGTTGTGATCGAGCCGTGAAGCACCTGCTCAGCACGCGTGACCTCGACCGCGAGACGGCCGTGCGCATCCTTGATATTGCGGAGGAGATGTCTCGCACCGCGGCTCGCGCTGTGCGCAAGCTTCCGACCCTGCGCGGCAAGACCGTCGTCAATCTCTTCTTCGAGGATTCGACCCGCACGCGGCTCTCCTTCGAATCCGCCGCCAAGCGCCTGAGCGCCGATGTCATCACCTTCAGCGCGAAAGGCTCGAGTGTGTCGAAGGGCGAGAGCCTCAAGGACACCGCGCAGACGCTCGAGGCCATGGGTGCCGATGCGATTGTCGTGCGCCACGGTGTCTCCGGCGCCGCTGAGCTTCTCGCCCACGCCGGCTGGATCGACGCGACGATCGTCAACGCGGGCGACGGCACGCACGAGCACCCCACCCAGGCGCTCCTCGACGCTTACACGATCCGCTCCCGGCGCTTCGGCGATGACGCGCGCGGGCGCGACCTCGCCGGGCTGCGCATCGTCATCGTGGGCGACATCCTCCACTCGCGCGTCGCTCGCTCCAATGTCTGGCTGCTCACGGCGCTCGGCGCGCACGTGCACCTCGTCGCGCCGCGCACCCTGCTGCCGAGCGGCATCGCGACGTGGCCCGTGATCGTGCACGAGAGCCTCGACGACGCGCTCGCCACCGCCCCCGACGCCGTCATGATGCTGCGCATCCAGAGCGAGCGCATGCACGACGCCTACTTCCCCTCGGAGCGCGAGTACGCGCGGGAGTGGGGCCTCACCGCCGAGCGGGCGACCCGGCTCGGCCCCGATACGATGGTCATGCACCCCGGGCCGATGAACCGGGGGCTCGAGATCTCGTCAGTCGCCGCCGACTCGCCCGCGTCGACCGTGCTCGACCAGGTGTCGAACGGGGTCTTCGTCCGCATGGCCGTGCTGTACCTGCTCGTGGCCGGAGAATCGCAGGAGGAATCGTGACCAGCATTCTCGTGCGCGCCGCGTCGATGCTCGGCGGCGGTCGAGAGGATCTGCGCATTCGCGACGGAGAGATCGCCTCGCGGGGCTCTCTGACCCCGGAGCGGGGCGAGACGGTGATCGACGCCGACGGGCTCGTCGCCCTGCCCGGCCTCGTCGACCTGCACACGCATCTGCGCGAACCCGGCTTCGAGGCGAGCGAGACCGTGCTGACCGGAACGCGCGCGGCGGCTTCTGGCGGCTTCACGGCCGTCCACGCGATGGCGAACACCTCGCCCGTGGCCGACACCGCGGGAGTCGTCGAGCAGGTCGCGCGGCTCGGCGAGGAGCACGGCTACGCGACCGTCCGCCCGATCGGCGCCGTGACGGTCGGTCTCGCGGGGGAGCGCCTCGCCGAGATCGGCGCGATGGCCCGGTCACGCGCGGCCGTGCGCGTCTTCAGCGACGACGGCCTGTGCGTCGCCGACCCTCTGCTCATGCGCCGGGCCCTCGAGTACGTCGCGACCTTCGGCGGTGTCATCGCCCAGCATGCGCAGGAACCGCGCCTGACGGAGGGCGCGCAGATGAACGAGGGCGCTCTCTCCGGTGAGCTGGGGCTCGCCGGCTGGCCGGCGGTCGCCGAGGAGGCGATCGTCGCTCGGGATGTCCTGCTCGCCGAGCACGTCGGTGCTCGCCTGCACATCTGCCACGTCTCGACTGCCGGCTCCGTCGACATCGTCCGCTGGGCGAAGGCACGCGGCATCGCCGTGACCGCGGAGGTCACCCCTCATCACCTCCTTCTCACCGAGGAGCTCGCACGCGGCTACGACGCGCGCTTCAAGGTCAATCCACCGCTGCGCCGCGACGAGGACGTGCACGCCCTGCGTGCCGCTCTCGCCGACGGCACGATCGACATCGTCGCCACCGACCACGCGCCGCACCCGAGCGAGGCGAAGGAGTGCGCGTGGGCCGAGGCGGCATTCGGCATGGTCGGCCTCGAATCGGCGCTGAGCGTCGTGCAGCACACGATGATCGATTCGGGGATGATCGAGTGGGCTGATATCGCACGCGTGCTCTCCCAGGCTCCCGCGAGCATCGGGCAGCTCGAGGGCTACGGCGCTCCGCTCGCCATCGGGGCTCCGGCGCACCTGACCCTGGTGGACCCGGCCGTCACGCGCACCTGGTCGACGACCGATCTGCGGGGGCGCAGCAGCAACACGCCCTACACGGGGCGCGAGCTGCCCGGCCGCGTCATGGCGACCATCCACGCGGGCACGATCACGGTGTCGGAGGGCGACCTCGTCGACCCCGCCGTGCTCGGCATGACGGAGAGGGGCTGACATGGAGAGACTCCTTCCCGCCGCTATCATCGCCGCGGTTCTCTTGCTGCTGCTGGCGCTCATGCTGCTGGGCTGGCGCCGCCGCGTGCGCTCGCAGGCAGGCCTGCCTCGACCGGCTTCTCCACCAGCGTCTCTGCAGGAGACGCAGTGGCGCGGCGAGGGGCTCTACGTCGCGACCACCCGCGGCGGCGACCAGTTCGACCGCATCGCCGTGCACGGCCTCGGCTTTCGCGCGCGCTGCGCCGTTGCCGTGCATCCCGAGGGCATCGTTCTCTCCCTGCGCGGCAGCGACGCGGTCTACATTCCGCGGGAGTCGCTCCGCGGCACGGGGCGCGCCACGTGGGCGATCGACCGCGTCGTCGAGCCCGGCGGCCTCGTCGTGCTGGACTGGGAGCTCGATGGACTGCGCCTGGACAGCTATCTGCGGTTGAGCCGTGAGCGCAGCGACGCGCTGCTCGCCGCGACCACGACCGTTCTGACCGCCGCGACCCCCGAAGGAAGCCCCACGTGACTACCACGACCGCCGTCCTCGTCCTGGAAGACGGAACCCGCTACGAGGGCCGCGCCTACGGCGCCCGGGGCCGCACACTCGGCGAGGCGGTCTTCGCCACCGGCATGAGCGGGTACCAGGAGACGCTGACCGACCCGAGCTACGCCGGCCAGCTCGTCGTCATGACCGCCCCCCACATCGGCAACACGGGCATGAACGACGAGGACGTCGAATCCCGGCGCATCTGGGTCGACGGCTTCATCGTGCGCGACCCCTCGCGCGTGGTCTCGAACTATCGAGCGACGCGCAGTCTCGATGACGACCTCGTCGCCCACGGCGTCGTGGGCATCAGCGGCATCGACACGCGGGCGGTCACGCGCCGCCTGCGAGATGCCGGCGTCATGCGTGCTGGCATCTTCTCGGGCGACGACGCCGACCTCGACCCTGCTGAGCAGCTCGCCCTCGTGCAGGAGTCGGCCGGCATGCTCGGCCGCAACCTGTCGAGCGAGGTCTCCGTGGCGACCGCGACCGTCGTCCCCGCGGTGGGTGAGACGGTCGGCCGACTCGCCGTGCTCGACCTCGGGGTGAAGGAGTCGACGCTGCGGCAGCTCGCGGCGCGCGGCTTCGAGGTGCACGTGCTGCCGCAGTCGACGACGCTCACCGAACTCCTCGCGCTCGAGCCCGTGGCCGTCTTCTACTCCAACGGGCCCGGCGACCCCGCGGCGAGCGAGGCGCACGTGGAACTGCTGCAGGGCGTGCTGCGCGCGGGCCTGCCGTTCTTCGGCATCTGCTTCGGCAATCAGCTGCTCGGTCGGGCGCTCGGCTTCGGCACCTACAAGCTGCCCTTCGGGCACCGTGGCATCAACCAGCCCGTCCTCGACCGCGAGTCGGGCCGCATCGAGATCACGGCGCACAACCACGGTTTCGCCGTCGACGCGCCGCGGGAGGGCGCGGTGGAGAGCCCCGCGGGCTTCGGGCGCGTCGAGGTCAGCCACATCGGCCTGAACGACGACGTCGTCGAGGGATTGCGGGCCCTGGACATCCCCGCCTTCTCGGTGCAGTACCACCCGGAGGCCGCCGCCGGCCCGCACGACTCGACCTACCTGTTCGACCGCTTCCGCGCGATGGTCATCGCCGCGCAGACCCCTAAGGACTCCCAGTAATGCCCAAGCGCGACGACATCACCAGCGTTCTCGTCATCGGCTCCGGCCCCATCGTCATCGGGCAGGCGTGCGAGTTCGACTACTCGGGCACGCAGGCCTGCCGCGTGCTGCGCGAGGAGGGCATCCGGGTGATCCTCGTCAACTCGAACCCGGCCACGATCATGACCGATCCCGATTTCGCCGACGCGACCTACGTCGAGCCGATCAACGCGGAGGTCATCGAGGCGATCATCGCGAAGGAGCGCCCGGATGCCGTGCTCCCGACCCTCGGTGGCCAGACGGCGCTCAACGCAGCCATCGCGCTGCACGAGCAGGGAATCCTCGAGAAGTACGACGTCGAGCTCATCGGCGCCTCCTTCGAGGCGATCCACAAGGCGGAGGACCGCCAGCTCTTCAAGGACCTCGTGATCGCGGCGGGCGCCGATGTCGCGCGCAGCCACATCGCCCGCACGGTCGCGGAGGCCGTGGACTTCGCGGAGGACCTGGGTTACCCGCTCGTCATCCGACCCTCGTTCACGATGGGGGGCCTCGGGTCGGGCTTCGCGTACACGCGAGCGGAGCTCGAGCGCATGGTCGCCGACGGTCTGCACCAGTCGCCCACGACGGAAGTGCTGCTCGAGGAGTCGATCCTGGGCTGGAAGGAGTACGAGCTCGAGCTCATGCGCGACCACGCCGACAACACGGTCGTCGTATGCTCCATCGAGAATGTCGACCCCGTCGGCGTGCACACGGGAGATTCGATCACGGTCGCGCCCGCGCTCACCCTCACCGACCGCGAGTACCAGAACATGCGCGACGTCGGTCTGCAGATCATCCGCGATGTCGGGGTCGACACGGGCGGCTGCAACGTGCAGTTCGCCGTCGACCCCGCCACGGGGCGCCTCATCGTCATCGAGATGAACCCGCGCGTCTCGCGATCGAGCGCGCTCGCCTCCAAGGCCACGGGCTTCCCGATCGCGAAGATCGCCGCGAAGCTCGCGATCGGGTACCGCCTCGACGAGATTCCCAACGACATCACGAAGGTGACCCCGGCGAGCTTCGAGCCGACGCTCGACTACGTCGTCGTCAAGGTGCCGCGCTTCGCCTTCGAGAAGTTCCCGGGCGCCGACACCACCCTGACGACCACCATGAAGTCTGTCGGCGAGGCCATGGCGATCGGCCGCAACTACACGACGGCCCTGCAGAAGGCGCTGCGCAGTCTCGAGAAGCGCGGCAGCTCCTTCCACTGGGAGGGGGAGCCGGGCGATGCCGAGGAGTTGCTCGCGATCGCCGCGCGGCCCACGGACGGGCGCATCGTGACGGTGCAGCAGGCGCTGCGTGCGGGCGCGACCGTCGCGCAGGCCTTCGACTCGACGGGCATCGACCCGTGGTTCCTCGACCAGATGGTGCTCATCAACGAGATCGCCGACGAGATCGCTGCGGCTCCCGTCCTGACCGAAGAGCTCTTGCGACACGCGAAAGACCACGGCTTCAGCGATGTGCAGCTGGCCGCCCTGCGCGGCTCGACCGAGGCTGCCGTGCGCGCGCAGCGCCATGAGGCGGGTCTCCGCCCGGTGTTCAAGACGGTCGACACGTGCGGCGGCGAGTTTCCCGCCCTCACGCCATATCACTACTCGAGCTACGACCTCGAGACCGAGGTGGTGCCCAGTGAGGCGCGCAAGGTCGTCATTCTCGGCTCTGGCCCCAACCGCATCGGCCAGGGCATCGAGTTCGACTACAGCTGCGTGCACGCGAGCTTCGCCCTGCGGGACGCCGGCTTCGAGACGATCATGATCAACTGCAACCCCGAGACGGTCTCGACCGACTACGACACCTCCGATCGCCTGTACTTCGAGCCGCTCACGCTCGAAGATGTGCTCGAGATCATCCATGCAGAATCGCAGTCCGGCGAGCTCGTCGGCGTCATCGTGCAGCTCGGCGGTCAGACGGCCCTCGGGCTCGCCCACGGCCTCGCCGACGCGGGCGTGCCGATCCTCGGTACGACACCCGACGCGATTGATCTCGCGGAGGAGCGCGGCGCGTTCTCGCGCATCCTCGACGCGGCGGAGCTGCATGCGCCTCGCAACGGCACGGCGATCGACGCGGCCTCGGCCGTCGTCGTCGCCGAGGAGATCGGCTACCCGGTGCTCGTGCGCCCGAGCTTCGTGCTCGGCGGACGTGGCATGGAGATCGTCTACGACAGCCCCTCGCTGCTCGACTACTTCGAGCGCGTGCAGGATCAGGCGATCATCGGGCCCGCGCAGCCGCTCCTCGTCGACCGCTTCCTCGACGATGCGGTCGAGATCGATGTGGACGCCCTGTACGACGGCGCCGAGCTCTACGTCGGCGGCATCATGGAGCACATCGAGGAGGCGGGCATCCACTCGGGCGATTCGGCGTGCACCCTGCCGCCCGTCACGCTCGGGCGCGACGTCATCGATCGGGTCGTCGAGGCCACGCGCAGGATCGCCGACGGCATCGGCGTGCAGGGCCTCATCAACGTGCAGTTCGCGATCGGTCAGGGCGTGCTCTACGTTCTCGAGGCGAACCCTCGTGCCTCGCGCACGGTGCCCTTCGTGTCGAAGGCCCTCGACATTCCGCTCGCGAAGGCCGCATCGCTGCTTATGGCGGGATCGAGCATCCGGCAGCTCGTCGAGAGCGGGCTGCTGCCCGCTCAGGACGGCTCCCGCGTGCCCATGGACTCGCCCGTGGCCGTCAAGGAGGCCGTGCTGCCGTTCAAGCGGTTCCGCACGAGCGAGGGTCGCATCGTCGACTCCGTCCTCGGGCCCGAGATGCGCTCGACGGGCGAGGTGATGGGCATCGACCGCGACTTCCCCCGCGCCTTCGCCAAGAGTCAGGATGCCGCCTACGGAGGGCTGCCCGACACGGGCGTCGTGTTCGTCTCGGTCGCCGATCGCGACAAGCGCAGCGTCATCCTGCCCGTGCTGCGGCTCATGCAGCTCGGGTTCACGATCTGGGCGACCGAGGGCACTGCGGAAGTGCTGGCTCGCTACGGCATCCCGGCCCGCGTCGTGCGCAAGTACTTCGAAGGTTCTGCGGTCGTGCCCGGCGCCGAGCGCTCGATCGTCGACCTCATCAACGACGGCGAGGTCGACATCGTCATCAACACGCCGAGCGGGCGCACGGCGCGGGCAGACGGCTTCGAGATTCGCACCGCGACGGTCGCTGCCGACAAGCCGCTCTTCACGACGATCGCCCAGGTCGGCGCTGCCGTCGCCTCGCTCGAGAGCGCGGGGGAGCCCGTATCGGTCACGAGCCTGCAGGACTACGCGCTCGCGAGGCGGGCGCAGCGGTGACATCGTTCGGCGAGCGCCTGAGGGTCGCGGTCGACACGCACGGGCGGCTGTGTCTGGGGCTCGACCCGCACGCATCGCTGCTCGCGCAGTGGGGGCTGCCGGATTCTGCCGAGGGTGCGCGTGAGCTCGCGCTGAGCGCCGTCGATGCCGCCCAGGGTCGTGTGGGAGTCGTCAAGCCGCAGGTCGCCTTCTACGAGCGCTTCGGAGCGGCCGGATACGCGGTGCTCGAGGAGGTCATCGGTCATGCGCGGGCCCAGGGCCTCCTGGTCATCGCCGACGCCAAGCGTGGCGACATCGGCTCGACGATGGCCGCGTACGGTGCCGCGTGGCTCGACCCCGATTCTCCGCTCTCGGCAGACGCGATGACCATCGTCGCCTATCAGGGTCTCGATTCTGCGGCCCCCGCGATCGACCTCGCGCGCGAGCACGGTCGCGGCCTTTTCGTCCTGACGGCGACCTCGAACCCCGAAGCGCGTGACGTGCAGCAATCGATCTCGGGCACGGGCCGCACCGTGGCCGGTCAGCTCGCGAGGGATGTCGCGGTCAAGAACGCGGGAACCATCGGCTGGGGGATGCTCGGGGTCGTGATCGGCGCGACGGAGCCGATCGCGCGCACCGGCATCGACCCGGTTCTGCTCGCCCACACTCCCGTGCTCGCTCCGGGCTTCGGCTTCCAGGGCGGTCGGCTGGGAGCCCTGCGAGACCTGTTCGGCCTCGCCGCCGACTCCGTGGTCGCCTCGGTCTCGCGCAGCGTGCTCGGTGCGGGCCGGGACGGCATGGCCGACGCTCTCGACGCGCACCGGCAGGAGCTCGCGGCGTGACCGACATGCCCGAGGTCGATCGCACCGCCGCCTCGCGGGCCGCGGTGCAGGCACGACGCGCGCGAGCGACCGTCAAGGAGGCCGTGCGCTCCGGCACGAGGAGCGCGCTGGAGGTCGCCGAGGCTGCCTGGCGCGACCCCGCCTCAGCGGAGGGCGGCCTGCGCGTGCGGGAGCTTCTGCAGTCGCTGCGCGGCCTCGGGCCGGCCCGGGCGGGCAGCGTGCTCGACCAGCTGGGCATTGCTGACGTCAAGCGACTCGGCGGTCTGGGTTCGCGGCAGCGGCTGCGGCTGCGCGAGTACCTTCGCGAACGAGGCGCGGGGGCGACTCGGGGCCGGCTCGTCGTGCTCGCGGGTCCGACCGCCGTGGGCAAGGGAACGGTCTCGAGCTACATTCGCGAGCACTACCCGGAGGTTCTGCTGAGCGTGTCCGCGACGACGCGCTCCCCGCGCCCGGGAGAGCTCGAGGGCGTGCACTACTTCTTCGTGGACGACGACGAGTTCGACGCCATGATCGAGCGGGGCGACTTCCTCGAGTGGGCGACCGTGCACAACCTGTCGCGCTACGGCACGCCCCGGCCGCCGGTGGAGGCCACGCTCGCGGCAGGCTCGAGCGTCCTGCTCGAGATCGATCTGCAGGGTGCGAGGCAGGTGCGCGAGGCCATGCCCGACGCGGTTCTCGTCTTTCTTCTGCCCCCGAGCTGGGAGGAGCTCGTGCGTCGGCTCGTCGGGCGAGGCACCGAGTCCGCGGCCGAGCAGGCGCAGAGACTGGCGACCGCGAAGGTGGAGCTCGAGGCGCAGGGAGAGTTCGATGTGCACATCGTCAACGACGATGTGCCGCGCGCGGCTCGCGAGGTCGTAGACTTGCTCGCAGTGCCCGGCGGCGCCTCGCGCCCCTGACACGCCGACTACGACAGACCAGGAGCACCCCATGGCCGACAAGAACTCCGGCATCATCGAGCCGCCCATCGACGACCTGCTCTCGAAGGTCGACTCGAAGTACCAGCTCGTCATCTTCGCGGCGAAGCGCGCGCGCCAGATCAACGACTACTACGCCGACCTGCACGAGGGTAGCCTCTTCGACAACGTGGGCCCCCTCGTCGACTCGACGGTGGACGACAAGCCGCTCTCGGTCGCCCTCCACGAGATCAACGAGGACAAGCTCGTCCTCACGCGACTCGCCGACTAGGTCGTCACCCGTGCCCGAGCCGCTCGCCGCCTCGGAGACTCGACGCATGATCGTCGTCGGCATCACCGGCGGCATCGCCGCCTACAAGGCGGTCGGCGTCGTGCGGGGGCTCGTGCTCGCGGGGCACGACGTGCACGTCATCGCGACGGAGAGCGCTCTGCGCTTCGTCGGCAGGCCCACACTCGAGGCGATCAGCCGCAACACCGTGCACACCGATCTCTTCGAGGGCGTGGCCGAGGTGCGGCACGTCGCGCTCGGGCAGCGTGCCGACCTCATCCTGATCGCCCCCGCGACGGCGCACACCCTCGCCTCCCTCGCGGGCGGGCTCGCAGGCGACCTTCTGGGCACGACAGTGCTCGCGAGCGCCGCCCCCGTGCTGCTCGCGCCCGCCATGCACACGGAGATGTGGGACCACTCCGCGACGCAGGCGAACGTCGCGACGCTTCGGGCGCGCGGTCTCGCCTTCGTCGGGCCCGCGACGGGTCAGCTCACGGGCACCGACTCCGGCGCCGGCCGCATGAGCGAGCCGGAGGAGATCGTGGCGCGAGCCCTCGATCTGCTCCGTCCGCAGGATCTCGAGGGTCGTCGGGTTCTCATCTCGGCGGGTGGCACGCGCGAGCCTCTCGACCCCGTGCGGTACCTCGGCAACCGCTCGAGCGGCCGGCAGGGCGTCGCCCTCGCCGAGGCGGCGCGCTCCCGCGGAGCCGCGGTGACACTCGTGGCCGCGCATCTGGAGGTGCCGGCGCCCGCGGGCGTCGTGGTCGAGCGGGTGGGCACGGCCAGGGAGCTCGAGGCATCCCTGCGCGCTCACGCGGCATCGCACGACACCATCATCATGGCTGCGGCGGTCGCCGACTTCCGGCCCCGTGCCGTCGCGGAGGAGAAGATCAAGAAGGACGCGTCCGAGGGCGGACTGAGCCTCGAGCTCGAACGGACGCCCGACATCCTCGCGGGCCTCTCCGAGCATCGTGCACCCGGGCAGCGCATCGTCGGCTTCGCCGCCGAGACCGCCTCCGATGAGGATGCCCTGCTCGCGCTCGGCGCCGCGAAGGCGCGGCGCAAGGGCGTCGACCTGCTCGTCCTCAACCGGGTCGGGTGGGCCGAGGGCTTCGGCACGGAGGACAACGCGGTCATCGCCCTCGACGCGACGGGAGTCGAGCTCGCGCGCGTCGCGGGCGACAAGCTGTCGGTGGCACACCGTATCCTCGACGTGATCCCCTGACCGGAGCGGCGCACGGCCGCCACGACTCCGGTGCCCCCCACACCTCGACACGACGGGACCTCTCCGGCATGAGCGCACTGCGACTATTCACGTCCGAATCGGTGACGGAAGGGCATCCCGACAAGATCTGCGACCAGGTGTCGGATGCGATCCTGGATGCACTGCTCACGGTCGACCCGCACTCGCGCGTCGCGGTCGAGACCCTCGTCACCACCGGGCTCGTGCACGTCGCGGGCGAAGTGACCACTTCCGGCTACGTCGACATTCCCGGCATCGTGCGCAAGACCGTCACGGGCATCGGCTACACGTCCTCCGACGTCTGGTTCGACGGGCGCTCATGCGGGGTGTCGGTCTCGATCGGCGAGCAGTCGCCCGACATCGCGCAGGGGGTCGACTCGGCCTTCGAGACGCGCGAGGGCAGCAGCGTCGACGCGGAGGATCAGCAGGGTGCCGGCGACCAGGGCATCATGTTCGGCTATGCCACGACCGAGACCCCATCGCTCATGCCGTTGCCGATCTGGCTCGCCCACCGGCTCTCCGAGCGCCTGGCCTCTGTGCGGCGCAGCGGCGAGCTCGACTTCCTCGCGCCGGACGGCAAGACGCAGGTCACCGTCGGGTATGACGGTGTCGTGCCGCGCACCGTCGAGACGGTCGTGCTGTCGACGCAGCACTCGCCCTCCGTCACGACCGCCCACCTGCGCGCCGAGGTGGAGAGGCACGTCATCCGCCCCGTGCTCGCGGAGAACGGGTTCGGCGACGCTGCTCCGCGCATCCTCATCAACCCCACCGGCCGTTTCGAGATCGGTGGACCGCAGGGCGACGCGGGCCTCACCGGGCGCAAGATCATCGTCGACACCTACGGCGGCGCCTCTCGTCATGGCGGCGGTGCGTTCAGCGGCAAGGATCCCTCGAAGGTCGATCGATCCGCCGCCTACGCGATGCGCTGGGTCGCGAAGAACGCTGTCGCCGCGGGGCTCGCCGAGCGGCTCGAGGTGCAGGTCGCCTACGCGATCGGCACTGCCTCTCCCGTCGGCCTCTATGTCGAGACCTTCGGCACGGGCGTCGTCGACGACGAGCGCATCATCGGTGCTATCCGCGAGGTCTTCGACTTGCGACCCGGCGCGATCATCCGCGACCTCGACCTTCTCCGGCCGATCTACGGGCAGACGGCGGCGTACGGGCACTTCGGTCGCGAACTGCCCGACTTCACGTGGGAGCGTCGCGATCGCGCCGACGCTTTGCGGGCTGCCGCCGGTCTCTGATGGCGGTGCGCTAGTGGTCGGTCAGTAGTGGAGGGGCGCTAGTGGAGGGCGCGCCGACCTTCGCCCGTGTCGTGCTCGACTCGCCGCTGCCGCAGCTCGACCGGCTGTTCGACTACCGCATTCCCGAATCCTTGCGCGCGATCGCGCACCCGGGCGCACGCGTCATCGTTCCGCTGCGCACCGCTGGCCGTCGGGCGCGGGGGTACATCGTAGAGCTCGCCGATGCGGTGGATTTCGACGGCCCGGTGCACGATCTCGAGGATGTCGTCTCCGAGGTGCCCGTGCTGGACGCGGCCGTCTGGCGTCTTGTACGGCGGGCCGCTGACCGTGCGGCAGGCACCGCGAGCGACCTCCTGAGACTCGCCGTGCCTGCGCGCATGGTGCGGGTCGAGAAGGCGTGGCTCGCGCGCGAAGGCGCCGCACCGCCTCTGCCGCCCGAGCGAGGGCTGACCGGCTACGACACCGAGCAGAGCCGCGCGCTCCTGGACGGCGCGTCACCCGCGCACAGCCAGCACCGCGTCGCCCTGCGCGCGCGTGCCCACCCCGTCGCCCTCGACGACGGCACGTGGGTGCCCGCCTTCGCCCAGACCCTCGCCGAGCTCGCGGCGGCGACGCTCGCCACGGGTCGCAGCGCGATCGTGAGCGTGCCCGACTACCGGGACGTCGCCCACGTGGAGCGGGCGGCCCGCGCGTTCCTCGACGAGGACCTCATCGCGCGCGTCGACGCAGGGCAATCGAATCCGGATCGCTATCGAGGCTTCCTCCGCACCCTCGAGCGTCGTCCCGTCCTCGTCCTCGGCACCCGCACGGCCGTCACGGCACCCGCGCACGAGCTCGGGCTCATCGCCGTCTGGGACGACGGCGATCCGCTGCACGTCGAGCAGCACGCTCCGGGGGTGCACACACGCGATCTGGCACTCCTGCGCCAGGAGCACGAGCAGTGCGCGCTCGTCTTCGCCGGCCACGCTCCGAGCGCCGACGTGCAGCGCCTTGTCGAGCTCGGCTGGCTGACCGCGCTCGCTCCGAAGCCCGAGGCGCGGCGCCGACTCACGCCCACCGCGCATCAAGTCAACGCGGAGCCGTCGGCGGAGCGCGCGCGCATTCCCTCGAGCGCGTGGCAGACCGCCTCCCGGGCTCTCGAGCGAGGTCCTGTTCTCGTGCAGGTGGCTCGACCCGGCTACGCCCCGCGACTCGCCTGCACCGACTGCGGCGAGACCGCGCGGTGCGCGCGCTGCCAGGGCCCCCTCGCGCTGCACGCGCACGGCGCCACACCCTCCTGCCGATGGTGCGGCGCTCTTGCGGTCGACTGGCGCTGCGCGACGTGCGACGGCGCGCACTGGCGCACCGTGGGGCGAGGAACGGCCAGGACGGCCGACGAGCTGGGCCGAGCCTTCCCGGGTGCGCGGGTGGTCGTGGCCGACGGGAGCAACCCCGTGCAGAGCATCCCGCGGGGCCGTACCCTCGTGGTCTCCACCCGCGGAGCGGAACCGCTCGTCGCGGGAGGGTATGCCGCCGTGCTGCTGCTCGACGGCGAGCAGATGCTCGCGCGCGAGAGCCTGCGCGTCGTCGAGGACTGCGTGCGCTGGTGGCTCAATGCCGCCGCGCTCGCCGCTCCCGACGCACCCGTCATGCTCGCGGGTGTCGGGGGAGCGGTCGCGACCGCGCTCTCGCTCGGTGCGCCCGAGCAGATCGTCGCCGCTGAGCTGGCCGATCGCCGCTCGTTGCGCTTCCCGCCCTCGGTGCGCGTCGCGGCGGTCGTGGGTGAGCCTGAGGCCGTCTCGCACGCGGTCGGGGTCGTGAGCGACCTCCCGGGAGTCGACGTGCTCGGCCCGGTCGAGCTCGACGACGATCGAGTGCGCGCGATCGTGCGGTTCGACTATGGGCAGGGCGCGCTCGTCGCCGAGCGACTCAAGGCCGAGCTCATCCGCAGCGCGACGCAGCGCCCCAGGCCGCTTCCGGGGCGTCCTCCTCGGCGACGCACCCCCCTTCTGCGCGTGCGATTCGACGATGTCGAACCGTTCGACGATCCGGCGGGGAACCGCGCGCGTGCGGCGGGCGCGGGCGCATCGGGGAGAATCGAGGGATGACCCCACTGAGCATCGCGTTCGCCGGCAGCCCCTCGGCCGCCGTGCCGACGCTCCGCGCACTCTCAGCGGGTCAGCACACCCTCCGCACCGTCATCACGCGCCCCGCCACCCCGCAGGGTCGCAAGCGCGTGCTCACTCCCACTCCCGTCGCCGTCGAGGCACGACGGCTCGGCCTGCCCGTGCTCGAGGCGACTCGCCTGCACGATCTCGAGCGCGAGCTGCTGCGCGAGCCCGTCGACCTGGGCGTCATCGTGGCTTACGGGTCACTCGTGCGTGAGCCTCTGCTCTCATGGCCTCGGCTCGGGTGGATCAACCTGCACTTCTCGCTCCTGCCGCGCTGGCGCGGCGCTGCACCCGTGCAGCGCTCCCTCATCGCGGGCGACGAGGAGACCGGGGCGACGGTGTTCCAGCTGACGCCCGGTCTCGACGACGGCGACTGGTACGCGCAGCACCGCGAGCCGGTGGTGAGCGGTACGACGGCGGGGGCCCTTCTCGAGCGTCTGAGCGAGTCAGGGGCGCAGCTCACGAGTCAGGTCGTCGACGAGCTCGCCTCGGGCCGTGCCCGCGCGCACGCGCAGGAGGGCGAGGTCACCCTCGCCCCCAAGCTCACGAGGGATGACGGCCGGCTTGACTGGAGCGAGGATGCCCGCATCGTTCTCGCCCGGTGGAGCGGCGTGACGCCGGAGCCGGGGGCATGGACGACGGTGGAGGATGCCCACGTCGTCAAGATTCTCGACCTCGCGCCGGCCGACGACGCCCCGCACCTGGCAGTCGGCGCCGTGGCGCGCGACGCCGGTCGCATCATCGTCGGCGCGCGGGACGCCTCGCTCGAGCTGCGTCGCGTGCAGCCCGCCGGCAAGCAGGCCATGCCCGCGGCGGACTGGTCCCGGGGCTGGGGCGTCGAGCCGCCCCGCTTCCGATGAGAGCGAGTCCGCGCCGCGTCGCGTTCGACGTGCTCCACGCCGTCTCGGTGGAGGACGCCTATGCGAACCTGCTGCTGCCGACGCGCCTTCGCGGCGCAGCGCTCACGGGCTCCGACGCCGGATTCGCCACCGAGCTCTGCTACGGCACGCTCCGGCGACGCGGCCTCTACGACGCCGTGATCGAGCATGCCGCGGGCCGCGCGGTCGACACGATCGATGCACCCGTCCTCGACGTTCTGCGCCTCGGCGCCCACCAGCTGCTGGGCATGGGCACGCCACCGCACGCCGCGGTCGACGAATCCGTGCGACTCGCACTGGCCCTCAGACTCGGTCGCGCGAAGGGGTTCGTCAATGCCGTGCTGCGACGCGTGTCGGAGCGCACCGAGCCGCAGTGGACAGAGCTGCTGCTTGCCGGTGTTGACGACCCGTTCGAGAGGCTCGCGATCGAGCACGCGCATCCCCGCTGGGTCGTCGCGTCGCTCGCGAGCGCTCTCTCGGCGCAGAATCGCGGGGAGGAGCTGGAAGCCCTCCTCGCGGCCGACAACGTTCCCGCCCGCGTCTCTCTCGTCGCGCTGCCCGGCCTTGCCGATGCTGCCTTGAGCGCCGCGGATGCTGAGCTCAGCGACTATTCGCCGCTCGGCCTGCGGGCGCCGAGCGGTGACCCTGGAGCAGACCCCCGGGTGCGCTCGGGGGTCGTGCGCGTGCAGGACGAGGGCTCGCAGCTCGCCGCGCTCGCCCTCAGCCGCGCTCGCCCGATCGCCTCGGGAGAGCGCTGGCTCGACGTGTGCGCGGGCCCGGGCGGCAAGGCCGCGCTCCTCGCGGCGGAGGCGGCCCGTGCGGGAGCCCATCTGCTCGCCTCGGAGGCCTCGCCCGCTCGTACCGACCTGGTACGTCGGGCTCTGGCGCCGCTGGCGGATTCGGTCTCCGTGCGCACCGCGGACGGGCGCACGCTCGGCGCGGATCCGCTCGAGCGCTACGACCGCATCATGCTCGACGCGCCGTGCACGGGTCTCGGCGCCCTCCGTCGACGCCCCGAGGCGCGCTGGCGCAAGAGCGAGGACGATGTGGTCGAGCTCGCCGCCCTGCAGGCGAGCCTGCTGACGGCGGCGCTGTCGGCGCTGTCGCCGGGGGGAGTGCTCGCCTACGTCACGTGCTCGCCGCACCCGAGCGAGACGACAGCGATCGTCGACACCGTTCTCGAGGGGCATCCCGCGATCGAGCGCCTCGACACCGCGGATCTCCTCGACCGCGTGACCAAGGCTCCGCTCGACGCCCGCGCGGGCCGGGGAGCCGTGCAGCTGTGGCCGCACCGACACGGCACCGACGCGATGTTCATCCAGTTGCTGTCGCGCCCCGACGGCGCGTGACTCGCGTGCGCGCCGCATCGGCGGGGGCCGGGGCGCCCGACGGCGCGCTCGCTACGCTGGCAGGGTGACCGTGCGCATCAATCCGAGCATCCTCTCCGCCGACTTCGTCAACCTCCAGCGGGAGGTCGAGCGTCTCGAGACCGCCGATCTCGTGCACGTCGACGTCATGGACAACCATTTCGTGCCGAACCTTACCTTCGGGCCGCGCATGGTCGAGCGCCTGCAGGCTGTCTCGCCGGTGCCCCTCGATGTGCACCTCATGATCAGCGATGCCGACCGGTGGGCGCCGGGCTATGCCGAGCTCGGAGCCTTCTCGGTGACCTTCCACGCCGAAGCCGCCACCGACGTGCGCGCCACGGCTCGCGCGCTGCGGGAACGGGGAGCGCGAGCGGGGCTCGCGGTCAAGCCGGGAACCCCGATCGAGCCGTACCTCGAGCTCGTGCCCGAGTTCGACCAGTTCCTCGTCATGACGGTCGAGCCAGGCTTCGGCGGTCAGTCGTTCATGCCCGAGACCATGCCCAAGCTGCGAGCGCTGCGAGAGGCAGTGCGCCGCCACGGTGGGGACGTCTGGCTGCAGGTGGACGGAGGCATCTCCGTCGACACGATCGGTGTCGCGGCGGAGGCGGGCGCAGACACCTTCGTCGCGGGCTCGAGCGTGTTCGGCGCGGACTCGGTCGAGCGGGCGATCGAGGAGCTCCGGGCCGCGGCACGTGCGCATCGGCACGGCGACTGAGGGCGGCGTCGGACGGCTCTCGACTCTGGTTGGATAGACGCATGACCGACAAGACCAAGCCCGAGATCGACTTCATCGAGGGCCCTGCGCCGCAGGAGCTCGTCATCACCGACCTCGTGGTGGGCGACGGCGCCGAGGCGGCACCGGGTTCCACGGTCGACGTCCACTACGTGGGCGTCGAGTTCGAGACCGGCGATGAGTTCGACGCGTCGTGGAACCGAGGCTCGTCCATCAACTTCCCGCTCGGCAGCCTCATCGCCGGCTGGCAGCAGGGCATCCCCGGCATGCGCGTCGGCGGTCGCCGACAGCTCGTCTGCCCGCCCCAGCTCGCCTACGGGCCGGCAGGCGGGGGCCATCGGCTCTCCGGCAAGACTCTCGTCTTCGTCATCGATCTGCTCGGCGTCTCCTAGCGCACAGCGCTCATGCACTCCCGGTAGCCTGGGGGTGTGAAGACTTTCGAGGCGCTCTTCGTCGAGTTGAGCGAGAAGGCCGCCGCGCGACCGGCCGGCTCCGGCACCGTGGCGCAGCTCGACGCCGGCATCCACGCGATCGGCAAGAAGATCGTCGAGGAGGCCGCCGAGGTCTGGATGGCCGCGGAGTACGAGTCCGACTCCGCCACGGCCGAAGAGGTCTCCCAACTGCTCTACCACCTGCAGGTGCTCATGCTCGCCAAGGGGCTCACCCTCGACGACGTGTATCGGCACCTGTGACCCCCCGCCCGTCACTGCGGTGTCGGCCACCATGGAAGTGAACGATCAGATGCTCAAGATCGCCGTGCCCAACAAGGGCTCGCTCGCCGAGACGGCTGGTGAGATGCTGCACGAGGCCGGGTACACCGGCCGACGCGACCCGCGCGCGCTCACCGTCGCCGACCCGCGCAACGGCGTCGAGTTCTTCTACCTGCGCCCGCGCGACATCGCGACGTACGTCGGCTCGGGCGCTCTCGACGTCGGCATCACGGGGCGCGACCTGCTGCTCGACTCGCGGTCGGCGGCGACGGAGATCTCGAGTCTGGACTTCGGTCACTCCACGTTCCGCTTCGCGGCCGAGCCGGGAGTGGTGAGCGAGCTCGCCGACCTGCAGGGGCGGCGCATCGCCACGAGCTATCCGGGGCTCGTCGAGGACTTCCTGCAGCGCCACGGCGTCACGGCGCAGCTCGTGCGCCTCGACGGCGCTGTCGAATCCGCGGTGCGCCTGGGCGTGGCCGACGCTGTCGCGGATGTCGTCTCCACGGGGTCCACTTTGCGGGCGCAGGGTCTCGAGATCGTCGGCCCCGTCATCCTCGAGTCGACCGCTGTGCTCATCAGCGCCCAGCCGGATCGTCCGGGCATCGCGACGCTGCAGCGCCGCCTGCAGGGCGTGCTCGTCGCCCGTCAGTACGTGCTCATGGACTACGACCTGCCCCGCACCCTCCTCGAGCGGGCGCAGGCCGTGACTCCGGGGCTGGAGTCGCCGACCGTGAGCGCTCTCGCCGACCCCGACTGGGTCGCCGTGCGGGCGATGGTGCCGCGCAACGACACCAATCACGTCATGGACGAGCTCTACGAGCTCGGAGCCCGCGCCATCCTCGTGAGCCCCATCCACGCCGCCCGCATCTGATGAGTCTCGCCGTCCGCGTCATTCCGTGCCTCGACGTCGCCGCGGGGCGCGTCGTCAAGGGCGTGCGCTTCCAGGGCCTGCGCGATGCGGGTGACCCGATCGAGCTCTCACGGCGGTACTTCGAGCAGGGCGCCGACGAGATCACCTTCCTCGACGTCAAGGCGACCGTCGACAACCGCGACACGATGTACGACGTCGTGCGCGAGACCGCCGAGCAGGTCTTCATCCCCCTCACCGTCGGGGGAGGAGTCAGGACGGTCGACGACGTCTCCCGGCTGCTCGCCCACGGCGCCGACAAGATCGGCGTCAACAGCGCGGCGATCGCGCGCCCGCAGCTCATCGACGAGATCGCGCGGCGGTTCGGCGCGCAGGTCTGCGTCGTCTCGCTCGACGTCACGCGTGACGCGGGGCAGCCGAGCGGCTTCGTCGTCACGACGCACGGAGGGCGAGAGCGAGCGGGCATCGACGCCCTCGCGTGGGCACGCGAGGCGATCGAGCGAGGAGCGGGAGAGCTCCTCGTCAACTCGATCGACGCTGACGGCACCAAGCAGGGCTTCGACCTCGAGCTCACGGGCGCGATCGCGGCCATCTCCACGGTGCCCGTCATCGCCTCCGGCGGCGCCGGCGCGCTCGAGCACTTCGCGCCGCCGCTGAGCGCCGGTGCCGATGCCGTCCTCGCGGCGAGCGTCTTCCACAACGGCGAGCTCACCGTGGGCGAGGTCAAGGGCGCGCTGCGCGATGAGGGGATGATGGTGCGATGAGCGAGAGCAAGCAGGGTGCCGAGGCCGCGCTCGCGCGCATCCGCTTCGATGCGGCCGGGCTCATCCCCGCCATCATCCAGGAGGACGAGAGCGGAGACGTGCTCATGCTCGGCTGGATGGATGCCGAGGCCGTGCGACGCACCCTGACCGAGGGTCGCGTGACCTTCTGGAGCCGTTCCCGGCAGGAGTACTGGCGCAAGGGCGACACGAGCGGGCACGCTCAGTACGTGCGTTCAGCCGCCCTGGACTGCGACGGGGACACCCTTCTCGTGCGCGTGCACCAGGTAGGAGCCGCGTGCCACACGGGTGCCCACGCGTGCTTCGACGTCGACCCGCTCGAGCCCGTCGTGCTCGAGGAGAGCCCGGAGCGGTCCTCGTGAGCGCCCACGGCGACACGACCCGGGAGGCGTTCGCGCGCCAGTGCGCGCAGGCGCGCGTGGTGCCGGTCATCCGCACTCTCTTCGCGGATGCCCTCACCCCGGTCGGGCTCTACCGCTCTCTCGGCGAGGGCCGGTCGGGCAGCTTCCTGCTCGAGTCAGCGGAGCAGGGCGGCATCTGGTCGCGCTACTCGTTCGTCGGCGTGCGGTCCTTCGGCGTCCTCACCGAGCACGACGGCGCGACCGCGTGGCTCGCCGACGGGCTCGACGAGGAGCGCGCCTTCGGAGGCTCCGCTCCCGCGCGCTCACTCGACGCCCTCGACGCGCTATACTCGCGGTGGCGGTCGCCGCACGACCCCGCGCATCCGCCGCTCACGGGAGGGCTCGTGGGCTTCATCGGCTGGGACACCGTGCGTCAGGTCGAGAATCTGCCGGATGCCCCTCCGAGCGACTTCCCGTGCCCGGAGCTCGCGCTCGCCTTCGTCTCGGAGCTGCTCGCGATGGACCACCGTCGCGGCACCGTCTCGCTCGTGGTGAGCGCCCTCAACGATGGCGAGGCCACCGAGAACGAGCTGTGGATGGACGCGCAGGTGCGCCTCGATCGCCTCGAGCGCGCGATGACGGTGACCGCGTCGCCGGACGTTGCCCGCATCGATCTCGAGGTCGCACCCGCGCCGCATCATCGCTCGACACCGGCCGAGTACCTCGCCGCTGTCGACCGCTCGAAGGAGTTCATCCGCGACGGGGATGTGTTCCAGGTGGTCATCGGCCAGCGCTTCGACCACGAGCTCACGGCGAGCGCGCTCGACGTGTACCGCGTGCTGCGCGCGCTCAACCCCTCGCCGTACATGTACACGCTGACCCTCGAGACGGTCGAGGGCAACCCGTACGCGATCGTCGGATCCTCGCCTGAGGCACTCGTCAAGGTCACCGGCGACCGTGCGTACATGCACCCGATCGCCGGGTCGCGGCCGCGGGGCGACACGCCCGAGCGCGATGGAGAGCTCGCGGACGAGCTGCTCGCCGACCGCAAGGAGCAGGCCGAGCACCTCATGCTCGTCGACCTCGCCCGCAACGATCTCTCGAAGGTCTGCCGAGCAGGCACGGTGGAGGTGACCGAGTTCATGCAGGTCGAGCGCTTCAGCCACATCTTGCACCTCGTCTCGAGTGTCGAGGGCTCCCTGCGCGCGGAGTCCTCGCCCATCGACGTCTTCCGCGCGACCTTCCCCGCGGGCACCCTCAGCGGCGCCCCGAAGCCCCGCGCTCTCGAGATCATCGACGAGCTGGAGCCGGCACGGCGCGGGGTGTACGGCGGCGTGGTCGGCTACATCGCCTTCTCGGGTGACACCGACCTGGCGATCGCCATCCGGACGGCCTTCCTGGCGGACGGCGTCGCCCGCGTCCAGGCCGGTGCAGGGCTCGTCGCCGACTCGCAGCCTCACGCCGAGCTGCAGGAGACCGTGGCGAAGGCGGCTGCGCCCCTGCGGGCGGTCGCGATCGCGAACGCGCTGCGCGCCGTCGACGTGGGGTCTTCCTCATGACGACGGATGCCCGGCGCCGCTCGCGCCTGCGCCTCGCCGCTCTGCTCGTGCCGCCGGTGCTCGCGGTCGGCCTGTTCATCGCGTGGGCGCAGCCGTGGGTCGTGCTCACCCTCGACGACGGCGTGCGCATCGCCGCGGGGGGCGACCGCGCGGCCGCGGTGCTGCCGGCGATCGCCGTCGCATCTCTCGCCCTGACCTCCGCGCTCGCGCTCGCGACTGCGCGTATCCGCCCCGTGCTCGGCGCCTTGCTCGCACTCCTGGGTGCTCTCGTCGTCGCCGTGAGCCTGCGTGCCGCGGGCGACCCGGTCGCTACGGCAGCCTCGAGCGTCACCGCGCTCACGGGCGTGGAGGGCGAGAACTCGGTGCGTGCGCTCGTCGACACGGCCGCGCTGACCGCATGGCCCGTGATCGCCGCCGTGCTCGGGGGAGTGCTCGGCGGCGCCGGTCTCGTCATCGCGATCACGTCGCGCCGATGGCCGCGTCGAGTCGAGCGGTTCGACCGGCCGGAGGATGCATCCCCCGAGGGCTCAGCTGCAGACGGAGACGCCCTCGACCGCTCGACGTCGGCGCCCTCCGGGACGAGCGCCGCGAGCGACCGGCAGAGGGATCAGAGCATCGGCGACTGGGACGCGCTGAGCGACGGCCGCGACCCGACGGCACGGTAGACTGACGGGGTACCTGCACCCGACGCGATGGAGAGACATGAACGCCCAGTCTGAGCCCGGCCACGGCCACTCGCCCGCCGCCTGGACGGCCGTCACGATCATGCTCGTCGGCTTCACGATCGGCACGATCGCGTTCTTCTTCTCGGTCGCCTGGGTGGTCTGGGCGAGCGCCGGCGTTGTGCTGCTCGGTTGGATCATCGGCGGCGTCATGGCGAAGGCGGGCTACGGCGTGCAGGGCCCGCGCTACATGCCGAAGGCGCACTCCTAAGTGCTCGATGGTCTCGTCGCCGGCGCGCGTGACGACGCGGCTCGGCGGAGACAGTCGCGTTCGCTGAGCGACGTCGAGGCAGCGGCGGTCGCCGCGCCTCCCGCCCTCGACGCGTGCGCGGCGCTCCAGCGCGGCGAGCGCATCAAGGTCATCGCGGAAGTGAAGCGCGCGAGCCCCTCGCGGGGCGCCCTCGCGGAGATTCCCGACCCGGCCGATCTCGCTCGCTCCTACGCGGCCGGCGGCGCCGCCGCGGTGAGCGTGCTCACGGAGGAGCGCCGGTTCGGGGGCAGCCTCGACGATCTCTCCGCGGTGCGCGCCGCGGTCGACATTCCGGTGCTGCGCAAAGACTTCATCGCCGAGCCGTACCAAGTACTCGAGGCCCGCGCCGCCGGTGCCGATCTCGTGCTGCTCATCGTGGCCGCGCTCGACGACGCGACGCTCGCCCGGCTGCACGCACTCGTGCTCGAGCTCGGCATGACGCCGCTCGTGGAGACCCACGATGCCGAGGAGGTGCGGCGCGCGGTCGCGCTCGGAGCCTCCGTCATCGGCGTCAACGCGCGCGACCTCAGCACCTTCGAGCTCGATCGCGATCTGTTCGGGCGGCTCGCGCCGAGCATCCCCGACGGAACGGTGCGCATCGCCGAGTCGGCGGTCAGCGGTGTCGCAGACGTCGAGCACTACCGTCGTGCGGGGGCCGATGTGGTCCTCGTGGGCGAAGCCCTGGTCACCGGCGGCGACCCTGTCGCCACCCTCCACGAATTCTTGGCGGTCACATGAGTCTGCGCGAACAGGTCGGCCCGTACTTCGGCTCCTTCGGAGGGCGCTTCGTGCCCGAATCGCTCATCGCGGCGCTCGACGAGCTCGATGAGGCCTATCAGGCCGCGCGCGTGGACCCCTCCTTCGCCGCCGAGCTCGCCGAGCTGCACCGCAGCTACACGGGCCGACCCTCGATCGTCACCGAGGCGCGACGGTTCGCCGAGCACGCCGGTGGGTCGCGCATCCTGCTCAAGCGCGAAGATCTCAACCACACCGGCAGCCACAAGATCAACAACGTGCTCGGCCAGGCGCTCCTCGCGAAGCGGCTCGGCAAGACGCGCATCATCGCCGAGACGGGCGCGGGTCAGCACGGCGTGGCGAGCGCGACCGCGGCCGCTCTCTTCGGTCTCGAGTGCGTCGTCTACATGGGCGAGGTGGACACCGAGCGTCAGGCGCTCAATGTTGCGCGCATGAACCTGCTCGGGGCCACCGTCGTGCCGGTCACCGTCGGCTCGCGCACTCTCAAGGACGCCATCAACGAGGCCCTGCGCGACTGGGTCGCGAACGTCGACACGACGCACTACCTCCTGGGCACGGTCGCGGGCCCGCATCCGTTCCCGACCATGGTGCGCGACTTCCACGCCGTCATCGGCACGGAGGCGCGCGAGCAGGTGCTCGAGCTCACCGGCCGCCTGCCCGACGCCGTCGTGGCGTGCGTGGGCGGCGGCAGCAATGCGATGGGCATCTTCCACGCCTTCCTCGACGATGCGGAGGTGCGGCTCGTCGGCAGCGAGGCCGCCGGTGACGGCGTCGACACGCTGCACCACGCCGCGACGATCAGCCGCGGCCGACCCGGTGTGCTGCACGGCGCACGCAGCCTCATGCTGCAGGACGAGGACGGCCAGACGATGGAGTCGCACTCGATCTCCGCGGGCCTCGACTATCCGGGAGTCGGCCCCGAGCACGCCTGGCTTGCCGAGATCGGGCGCGCCGAGTACCACGGTGTCACCGATGCCGAAGCCATGGATGCTCTGCGCCTGCTGAGCCGCACCGAGGGCATCATCCCCGCCATCGAGACGGCGCACGCTCTGCACGGCGCTCTCCTCCTGGGCCGCGAGCTCGGGCCAGACGGCACGGTGCTCGTCTCCCTCAGCGGCCGGGGCGACAAAGACATGGAGACCGCGGCGCGGTACTTCGGGCTTCTCGACGCGGCCGCGGCGGGGGAGGACTCGTGACCGCGAGCACCGTCGAGGCGACGATCGCTTCCCGGGTCGACGCCGGTTCGGGCGCCCTCATCGGCTACCTCCCGGTCGGTTTTCCCGATCTCGACACGAGCGTCGAGGCGGCTGTGGCGCTCGTCGAGAACGGCGTCGACATCATCGAGCTGGGGCTCCCGTACAGCGACCCCGTGATGGACGGCCTCGCGATCCAGGCTGCGACGCAGGCCGCGCTCGAGCGGGGCTTCCGGCTGCGGGACGGCTTCACGGCGCTCGAGCGCATCCGTTCGCGCGTTGACGCTCCCGTGCTCGTCATGACCTACTGGAACCCGGTCGTGCAGTACGGCGTCGAGCGCTTCGCGAGTGCCTTGCGCGACGCGGGCGGTGCGGGGCTCATCACCCCCGACCTCATCCCCGATGAGGCCGGGGAATGGCTCGCGGTCTCCGAAGAGTTCGGTCTCGACCGGGTGTTCCTCGCCGCGCCCTCGTCGAGCGCTGCCAGGCTCCAGAGGGCGGTGGAGGTGAGCCGCGGCTTCGTCTACGCGGTCTCCACGATGGGCATCACGGGAGCGCGCGCCGACGTCGACGCTGCGGCACGAGGCGTCGTCTCGAGGCTGCGAGACGCGGGCTCGACCTCGGCGTGCGTCGGGCTCGGCATCTCCACGGCCGAGCAGGTGCGCGACGTGCTCGAGTACGCGGACGGTGCGATCGTCGGATCCCGGCTCGTCACCGCACTCGCCGAGGGTGGCGTGAGTGCCGTCGCGAGCGCGGCGGCCGAACTCGCTGCGGGCACCGCCTGACCCCCGAGCCGCACCCGTCGCCGCTAGGCTGATCGAGCCCTCCGGCCAGAAAGGTACCCCCTCACCGTGACCCTCCCCATGAGCATTCCGAGCCCCGATCCCGAGTGGCAGGTCTTCAATCTCGGGCAATGGTTGCGCGACCTGGGTCTGAGCTGGTTCAGCTTCGACCTCAACATCTACGCCTACGCGCTGTGCATCCTCGCGGGCATCATCGCGGCCGTGCTGCTCACGCACTACCGGCTCACGCGCCGCGGCGCTGAGCCGTGGATCGTGCTCGACATCGCGCTCTTCGCGGTGCCCTTCGGCATCATCGGCGGTCGCGTCTACCACGTGCTCACCCACCCCAACGACTACTTCTTCGAGGGCGCCGACCTCTTCGCCACTCTGCGCATCTGGGAGGGCGGCATGGCGATCTTCGGCGCCCTTCTCGGTGGTGCGATCGGCGCATGGATCGGCTGTCGCGTGACGGGTGTTCGGTTCACGGCCTTCGCCGACGCCCTCGCGCCGGGTCTCCTGCTCGCGCAGGCCTTCGGCCGCCTGGGCAACTGGTTCAACCAGGAGCTCTTCGGTCTCCCGACCAATGCTCCGTGGGGTCTCGAGATCGACCGACCCAATGCGGCGATCCCGATCGGTCTCCCCGACGACACCCTCTTCCACCCGACGTTCCTCTACGAGATCATCTGGAACCTCGCCGGCGTAGCCGTGCTCCTCCTGCTCGACGCGCGCTTGCGCGTCCAGTGGGGCAAGCTGCTCGGCGCCTATCTCATCTGGTACGGGGTCGGCCGCAGCGTCTTCGAGACGATCCGTCTCGACCCCAGTGAGCTCTTCTTGGGCGTGCGCGTCAACGTGTGGGCGGCCTGGGGTGCGGTGCTGCTCGGTCTCATCATCGTGCTCGTGCAGAGGCGTCGCCACACGGGCGACGAGCCCTCGGTCTACCAGCCTGGCCGGGAGTGGGATCCGAGCGCTGGGGTAGACTCTGACGACGTGTACTCCGACTCGGACGACGACGGCAACGACGCTGCGGAGTCCGGTGCACGCGCCGGGTCTTCCTCCGCCACAAGCGGGGCCGGCGCCACACCATAGCGCCGCGGTCGCCACCCTCGACCATTCGACGGGGTCGACGAATCCCTGCCGCGCGACCAGTTCATCATCGGGCCAGCGACGTCCCGTACGCCTCCAGTCTCACCGTGAGGACGGTTCTTCCATGGCTTCAGCCTCTCCCTATCAGCGGTTCTCCACCGTGCCCGCCGCGCAGGGCCTGTACGACCCTGCGCGCGAGCACGATGCGTGCGGCCTCGCGATGGTCGCCACCCTCCGGGGCACGGCGGGTCATGACATCATCCAGGCGGCGCTGGACGCTCTGCGCAACCTCGAGCACCGCGGCGCGATCGGCTCCGATGCCGGCACGGGCGACGGTGCGGGCATCCTCACGCAGATTCCCGATGAGTTCCTGCGTGCGGTGACGGCCTTCGCCCTACCGCCCGTGGGGGCGTACGCCGTCGGCATGGCCTTCCTGCCCACCGACGACGACGAGCGGGCGACCGAGAAGAGCGAGATCGAGCGCATCGCCGGCGAGGAGGACCTCGAGGTCCTCGGCTGGCGCGAGGTGCCCATCGACCCCGATAACATCGGCAACCTGGCGCGCGCGGCGATGCCGACCTTCGAGCAGCTCTTCGTGCGGTCCCGCCGTCACGACGCCGAGGGCGAGGCGCTCGTCGGCATCGCTCTCGACCGCCAGACCTTCCGTCTGCGCAAGCGCGCCGAGCGCGAGCTCGGGTCGTACTTCCCCTCGCTCTCGAGCCGCACACTCGTCTACAAGGGCATGGTCACGACGCTCCAGCTCGAGCCGTTCTACCCCGACCTGAGCGACGAGCGCTTCGCGTCGAAGCTCGCTCTCGTGCACTCGCGCTACTCGACGAACACCTTCCCGTCGTGGCCGCTCGCGCAGCCGTTCCGCATGATGGCGCACAACGGCGAGATCAACACCGTGCAGGGCAACCGCAACTGGATGCGCGCCCGACAGTCTCAGCTCGAGAACGAGGTTTTCGGCGATCTGAGCGACGTGTTCCCGATCGTCACGCCCGGCGCGAGCGACTCGGCATCGTTCGACGAGGTCGTCGAGCTTCTCGAGCTCGGGGGCCGACCACTGCCTCACGCGATCATGATGATGGTGCCCGAGGCGTGGGAGAACCAGGTAGATATCGACCCCGACCTCCGAAGCTTCTACGAGTACCACGGCATGCTCATGGAGCCGTGGGACGGCCCTGCGGCGCTGACCTTCACCGACGGCGACCTCGTCGGCGCGACCCTCGACCGCAACGGGCTGCGTCCCGGGCGTTTTCTCGTCACCGAGGACGGCCTCGTCGTGCTCGCGAGCGAGATCGGCGTGCTCGACATCGATCCGGCCCGCGTCGTGCGCAAGGGCCGGCTGCGCCCTGGCCGGATGTTCCTCGTCGACACCGCCGAGGGCCGCATCATCGAGGACGACGAGATCAAGAGCGAGATCGCCGCATCCGGCCCGTGGGGCGAGTGGCTGGAGACCCAGCGCATCAACCTCAAGGATCTCCCGGAGCGGGAGCACATCGTGCACACCCCCGCCTCCATCGTGCGCCGCCAGCGCACCTTCGGCTACACGGAGGAGGAGGTGCGCGTTCTCCTCACCCCCATGGCGAGGACGGGTGCCGAGCCCCTCGGCGCCATGGGGTCCGACACTCCTATCGCCGTGCTCTCCGATCGTCCGCGGCTCATCTTCGACTACTTCACCCAGCAGTTCGCGCAGGTCACGAACCCACCCCTCGACTCGATCCGGGAAGAGGTCGTGACCTCGATGCGGCTCGGCCTCGGGCCGGAGCGCAACCTGCTCGCGGCCACACCCCGGCACGCGCGCCAGGTCGTCCTCGACTTCCCCGTGATCGACAATGACGAGCTCGCGAAGATCCAGCACATCGATCCGCGGCCGGGCAGCTCGCTCACCAAGACGATCCGCGGGCTCTACCGTGTGGATCGCGGCCCCAAGGCGCTCGAGAAGCGACTGGCGGCGGTGTGCGCCGAGGTCGACGAAGCGATCGACGACGGCGCGGAGTTCGTCGTGCTGAGCGATCGCGACTCGAACGCCGATCTCGCGCCGATCCCCTCCCTGCTGCTGCTCTCCGCGGTGCACCACCATCTCATCCGCTCCGAGAAGCGCATGCGCGTCGGCATCATCGTCGAGGCGGGAGACGTGCGCGAGGTGCACCACATCGCGCTCCTCATCGGCTTCGGCGCCTCCGCCGTCAACCCCTACCTCGCGATGGAGACTGTCGAGAACCTCGTGCGCTCCGGCATGATCACGGGCCTCACGCCCGAGGCGGCGGTGCGCAACGTCATCAAGGGCCTCGGCAAGGGCGTGCTCAAGATCATGTCCAAGATGGGCATCTCGACCGTGAGCTCCTACGCAGGCGCTCAGGCCTTCGAGGCGGTCGGTCTTGACCAGGACTTCGTCGACGAGTACTTCACGGGTACGACGAGCATCCTCGGCGGTGTCGGCATCGAGACGATCGCGCGCGAGAACGCCGCGCGCCACGCGCTCGCCTACCCGCCCAGCGTTCCGGTGAACCCGCACGAGCGGCTGCAGACCGGCGGCGAGTACCAGTGGCGCCGCGAGGGCCCGCCGCACCTCTTCGATCCCCAGACGGTCTTCCGACTGCAGCACGCGACCCGGTCCAAGCGCTACGACATCTTCCGCGAGTACACCCGGTCGGTCGACGAGCAGGCCGAGCGGCTCATGACGCTGCGCGGCATGTTCCGCCTCAAGACCGGGGAGCGTCCTCCGGTTCCGCTCGAGGAGGTCGAGTCCGTCGCGTCGATCGTGAAGCGCTTCACGACGGGAGCGATGAGCCTCGGTGCGATCAGCCCCGAGATGCACGAGACGCTCGCGATCGCGATGAACCGGCTCGGGGGTCGTTCGAACACGGGGGAGGGCGGCGAGTCGACCGAACGCCTGCTCGACCCGGAGCGACGCAGCGCCATCAAGCAGGTCGCCTCGGGCCGCTTCGGCGTCACGAGCATGTACCTCACGCACGCCGACGACATCCAGATCAAGATGGCCCAGGGTGCGAAGCCGGGGGAGGGCGGTCAGTTGCCCTCCAACAAGGTCTATCCGCTCATCGCGCGGCTGCGGCACGGAACTCCCGGTGTCGGGCTCATCTCGCCTCCGCCGCACCACGACATCTACTCCATCGAAGACCTCAAGCAGCTCATCTTCGACCTCAAGCGCTCCAACCCGTCCGCGCGCATCCACGTCAAGCTCGTGAGCCAGTCGGGCATCGGCGCGGTGGCGGCGGGAGTGGCGAAGGCCAAGGCCGATGTCATTCTGGTATCCGGTCACGACGGCGGCACGGGGGCGAGCCCGCTCAACTCGCTCAAGCACGCGGGGACGCCGTGGGAGCTCGGCCTCGCGGAGGCGCAGCAGACACTCATGCTCAACAACATGCGTGACCGCGTCACCGTGCAGGTCGACGGCCAGATGAAGACCGGCCGCGACGTCGTCATCGCCGCACTCCTCGGTGCCGAGGAGTTCGGCTTCGCGACGGCCCCCATGGTCGTCTCGGGCTGCATCCTCATGCGCGTGTGCCACCTGGACACGTGCCCGGTCGGGGTCGCGACGCAGAATCCCGTGCTGCGCGAGCGCTTCAGCGGTACGCCCGAGTTCGTCGTGAACTTCTTCGAGTTCCTCGCCGAGGAGGTGCGCGAGTACCTCGCCGAACTCGGTTTCCGCTCGCTCGACGAGGCGATCGGGCGCAGCGAGCTGCTCGACATCGATCGTGCCGTGCACCACTGGAAGGCCGACGGCCTCGATCTGCGCCCGATCCTGGAGGGGCCCGTCTTCGCCGAGGACGTGGCGCGCATCAAGACGGTCGAGCAGGACCACGAGATCGATGAGCACTTCGACAACGAGCTCATCCGTCTCAGCGGCGACGCCCTCGAGCACGGTGGCCCCGTGCGCATCGACCTGCCCGTGCGCAACACGGCCCGCGCCGTAGGCACGATGCTCGGCCACGAGGTCACCCTGCGGCACGGTGAAGAGGGGCTGGCGACCGACACGATCGACGTGACGCTCACGGGTTCCGCTGGGCAGAGCCTCGGCGCATTCCTCCCGCACGGCATCACCCTGCGGCTGTTCGGCGACAGCAACGACTATGTCGGCAAGGGGCTCTCGGGCGGCCGCGTCATCGTGCGCCCGCACCGCGAGAGCGTCTTCCACGCCGAGCGCAACGTCATCGCCGGCAACGTGATCGGCTACGGCGCGACGAGCGGCGAGATGTTCATCCGCGGCATCGTGGGCGAGCGGTTCCTCGTGCGCAACTCCGGGGCCACCGCCGTCGTGGAGGGTGTGGGCGACCACGCGCTCGAGTACATGACCGGCGGCACGGCGCTCATCCTCGGATCGACGGGCCGCAACTTGGGCGCGGGAATGTCGGGCGGGACGGCGTATGTGCTCGATCTTGTGACCGAGCGTGTCAATCGTGACGCGATCGAGTCGGGCGAGCTCACTCTGCGCCCGCTCACCGACGTCGAGCGGGAGGAGGTCACCGAGTTCCTCCGCCGGCACCGCGACGAGACCGAGTCGGCTCTCGCCGACCGACTGCTCGACGACCTCGACACGACCCTCGGTCGCATGACGACCGTCATGCCGCGCGACTTCGCAGCGGTGATCGAAACCCGCCGTACAGCGGCGGATGAAGGACTGGATCCGGACGGCGACGTCGTCTGGGAGAGGATTCTGGAGGTGACCGGTGGCTGACCCCCGCGGCTTTCTGAAGACGACCGAGCGTGAGCTGCCGCCGCGCCGGCCCGTGCCGATTCGACTCATGGACTGGAAAGAGGTCTACGAGCAGGGCGACCCCGCGCAGCTGCGCCGTCAAGCCGGCCGCTGCATGGACTGCGGTGTGCCGTTCTGCCATCAGGGGTGCCCCCTCGCGAACCTCATCCCCGAGTGGAACGACCTGACCTGGCGCGGTGAGGGCCGTCAGGCGATCGAGCGACTGCACGCGACCAACAACTTTCCGGAGTTCACCGGCAAGCTGTGCCCCGCACCGTGCGAGGCCTCGTGCGTGCTCGCGATCAACCAGCCTGCCGTGACGATCAAGCAGGTCGAGGCGTCCATCATCGAGAACGCGTGGAACAACGGCTGGGTGCAGCCGATCCCGCCTGAGCGCCTCACCGGCAAGACTGTCGCGGTCGTCGGGAGTGGTCCCGCGGGCCTCGCGGCCGCCCAGCAGCTCACTCGCGTGGGCCACACCGTCGCGGTCTTCGAGCGGGACGACCGCATCGGCGGCCTGCTGCGGTACGGCATCCCTGATTTCAAGATGGAGAAGCGCCATCTGGATGCCCGGCTCACGCAGATGCAGGCGGAGGGCACCCGGTTCCGCGCCGGCGTGACCATCGGCCGCGACATCACCTGGAGCGACCTGCGCGACCGCTACGACGCGGTGATCGTCGCCACGGGCGCCCCGCAGCCGCGCGACCTCCCCATCCCGGGGCGCGACGCTCTCGGTGTGCACTTCGCGATGGAGTACCTCACGCAGTCCAACCGGGTGCAGGCGGGCGACACGGTCGACGACCAGATCACGGCCGAGGGCAAGCACGTCGTCGTCCTCGGCGGCGGCGACACGGGTGCGGACTGCATCGGCACCGCGCATCGCCAGGGCGCGCTGAGCGTGACCAACCTCGCGATCGGCGTTCAGCCGCCCACCGAGCGCCCCGAGAATCAGCCGTGGCCCATGCAGCCGACCCTCTTCGAGATGCAGAGCGCGCACGAGGAGGGCGGCGAGCGCCGCTACCTGGCCTCGACGGTCGAGTTCCTGCGCAACGACGCGGGCGAGGTGCGCGCGCTGCGCGTCGCGGAGACCGAGTTCGTCGACGGACGCCGCGTGCCGAAGGCCGGCACCGAGCACGAGATCCCCGCCGACCTCGTGCTGCTCGCCCTCGGTTTCACGGGGGCCGAGCGCGACACGCTCGAGCCCCAGCTGTCCCTTCCGTTCGAGGACCACGGCACGGTGTCGCGCGCCGCCGACTACACGACCTCCGAGCCCGGGGTCTTCGTCGCGGGCGACGCCGGGCGCGGTGCCTCGCTCATCGTCTGGGCCATCGCCGAGGGCCGCGCGGCGGCAGCCGAGGCGGACCGCTACCTGCAGGGCAGCAGCGATCTGCCCGCGCCCGTGCGCGCGACGGATCAGCCGTTGCGCGTCTAGGCTCGCACCGACCTTTCGCACCTCCCTTCTCCACCCCACCACCACCACAGTGAAGGAAGCCATGAGACGAGCAAAGATCGTCGCCACCCTCGGGCCGGCGACGTCGAGCTACGAGAACATCCGAGCGATCATCGAGGCCGGCGTCGACGTCGCGCGTATGAACCTCAGCCACGGCACGTACGACGTGCACGAGGAGGTCTACGGCAACGTGCGCAAGGCCGCGGAGGACACCGGGCGCCCCGTGGCCGTCCTCGTCGACCTGCAGGGCCCCAAGATCCGGCTGGGCAAGTTCGCGAACGGCCCGCACGAGCTCGACGAAGGCGACATCTTCACCATCACGACCGAGGAGGTGCTCGGCACGAAGGAGCAGTGCGGCACGACCTTCAAGGGCCTGCCCGACGACGTCAAGCCCGGCGACTTCCTGCTCGTCGACGACGGCAAGGTCAAGCTGCGCGTGCTCGACACCGACGGCGTGCGCGTGCGCACGGAGGTCGTCGTCGCAGGTGCCGTCTCGAACAACAAGGGCATCAACCTGCCCGGCGTGGCCGTCAACGTGCCCGCACTCTCGGAGAAGGACGAAGATGACCTGCGCTGGGGCCTGCGCCTCGGCGCCGACTACATCGCGCTCTCCTTCGTGCGCAACGCGAGCGACATCACGCGCGTGCACGAGATCATGCGCGAGGAGGGCGTGACGCTCCCCGTCATCGCGAAGATCGAGAAGCCGCAGGCGGTCGACGCGCTCGAGGAGATCGTCGACGCCTTCGACGGCATCATGGTGGCTCGAGGCGACCTCGGCGTCGAGCTGCCCCTCGAGGCCGTGCCGATCGTGCAGAAGCGCGCCGTCGAGCTCGCCCGCCGCATGGCGAAGCCGGTGATCGTCGCGACGCAGATGCTCGAGTCGATGATCAGCAGCCCCATCCCGACGCGCGCCGAGACGAGCGACGTCGCCAACGCCGTCCTCGACGGCGCCGATGCGGTCATGCTGAGCGGCGAGACGAGCGTGGGGGAGTTCCCCGTCATCACGGTCTCGACCATGGCGCGCATCGTCGCCGCGACCGAGGAGCACGGGCTCGAGCGCATCCCGCCGCTCGGCACCAAGCCGCGCACGCAGGGCGGCGCCATCACTCTCGCGGCTGCAGAAGTCGCGGAGTTCGTCGAGGCCAGGTACGTGTGCGTCTTCACCGAGGGAGGTGACTCGGCTCGTCGCATGTCGCGGCTGCGGTTCCGCATCCCCATGAAGGCGTTCACGCCGAACCCGAACGTGCAGCGGCGCATGGCGCTCACGTGGGGCATCGAGTCGTTCCTCGTCAAGAGCGTCACCCACACGGATGCGATGTACCGCCAGGTCGACGACATCCTGCTCGGGCGCGGGCTCGCGGAGTCGGGCGACAAGGTCGTCGTGATCTCCGGCTCCCCTCCCGGGGTGTCGGGCGGCACCAACGACATCCGCGTGCACACCGTCGGAGACACGGTGGGCACGGAGCTGCCAGCCTGGATCGCGGGCGGCAGCGTCGAGTAGCGCTCATGCGCGCGGGCACCGGCACTTGTCGGGCCCGCGCGTAGCGCAGAGACGCACGGTCGTGGAGTGCGACTAGTGATGCGTACCGGCTGTGGGATTCGAACCCACACTGAGGCTGTTTGGCTAGGCGAGATCGCCGGAAGTACGCGGGTTTCAGCGGGCCAGAAGTGTCCGAAAACGGTGGTTCGAGCCGAAATGTGTGTGTTGTGACACTCGCGACGCGGCCCGACGGCGAGCTACGCTCGGAGGAGCCGGTCTTTCGGTGCGGAAATCCCCAAGCCTAGCGAGGAGACGGCACTCGGAAGGCAGTGACGCACGGTAAGGCGGGTTGTAGGCTGGCGAAGTATTCTCACGACCAGGTTCCGGGGACGGTCCGTGGTCTCCCATTCGGTGAGGTGCCCGCGGAAGCACGGGCGGGTGCCCGCCAAAGCCTGACAACCGATTCGACGCCGCCTAGCGAACTGGAAAACGAATGCGCATAAGCCTCCTACTCCCAGCCGCCGCGATCACTGCGCTGAGCCTTTCTTCCTGCGCTGGTCTCGCAGACGGCACCCCGCCAGATCAGGAGAGCGATGTGCTGCTCAACACCGCTGTGGAGGATCTTCTTGTTGACGGCGAGGACCTCTTCACCACTTTCGGCGCTGTTTGGTCAGTTCAGGTCCCCGCCGAACAACTCCCAGAAGCGGCCGAGCTCGCTGCGGTCTACGACGATAGCCGCGGTGCGGCTATCGAGCAAGTGGGTCAAGAATGCGCGGACGGGGTTCTCGACGGCCTAGACGGACTCCTCACGTACGCGGAGGCTGCAAGCATCAGCTTCTACGACAACGAGGAGGGCCAGCTCTCAAGCGTGGCTATCTACAAGATGGCCGACCCATCCAGTGCGACGGAAGCGGTGGACGGACTCAGGAGCGGATTTGACGTGTGCGCAGAAGTCGCAGAACGCACCCCGAACCTTGACGTCTCGGACGAGGTGTCCTCATTCGAGGACGCCGCGCTTCAAAACTTCTCCTTCGGGTCAGACAGTCAAGAGAGCGTGGTCTACGTTCAGCGGGGAAGTTTCGTGATCGCTGCAATGACACGGGTTTCGGTCGCACTGACCGATGAGCTCGCACAGGCCCAGCTCAACAAACTGGACGTGCTTGCTGCGGAGGAGTAGATCGTCGTGAAGTTCCACATCCTTGCCTGGGATGAGGTTCAGGGGGCACCTTGACCACTGGCCGTGATGTCCGCGCATAGAGCTTCGTATGGACACCCAAACGACCGAGCCTACCCGCAAGGCTGTCGAGCTGGTCACCGTCTTCGAAGCCGCCGAGCAGCTGCGCCTGCACCCCGACACGCTACGCAAGATGACCTCCCGCGGCCGCATCGAGTGTGTCCGCATCGGCCGGAAGGTGCTGTTCACTCCCGATCAGATGCAGACCTTCATCGACGGGAGCCGCCGCCGCAACGACCACGACGACCCCGAGGCCGAAGCCGAAGATGCTGCAGCGCGCGCGGCGCTGATCGACCGCATGCAGCGCGAGACGGCCGAGCGGGCCGACAACCCCTGGGGTCGCGCACGCCGCGGCAAGCGTCGCACCGCAGCATGACCACCCTCACCTTCCCTGACCGCGTCGTCGCCGTCGCGGGTGACTGGCACGGCTCCTACCGCTGGGTGCAGTCGGTGCTGCCGTCGATCCGTCGCGCGTCCGACGAGGTGCGCACCGTGTTCCATGTGGGCGATTTCCGGCCGTGGCCGGCCGACAAGTTCGTCGAGTCGGTGGAGTTCTGCGCGAAGAAGACCGACTTGCACCTCGTCGTTACCCCCGGCAACCACGACGACTGGGATCAGGTCGCAGCGCCGTTCGCCGCTGGCGTCCCGGCGCAGATCAGCGACCACGCCACGTTCCTGCCGCGCGGGCAGCGGCTCACGATCGGCGACCGCACCGCGGTGAGCTTCGGAGGAGCAGCGAGCCACGATCGGGCATGGCGGCTGAAGCAGCGCTCCAAGCACGCCATCTGGTGGCCGGCAGAGCTCGCGACCGAGAAGGAGGCGCAGGCAGCCGTCGATGGTGGGCCTGCCGACATCCTGTTCACGCACGACGTCGCCGGCACCGTCACCCCGAAGGTCGCCGCCGTCATCAGCCAACGCTCCGATGACGACGACCCGGAAGACATGGAGTACGTCGCCCAATCGCGAGCGCAGGTCGACGCTGTGCGCACCGCCGTCCAACCGCGCTTCCACTTCCACGGGCACACACACGTCCACGACATGGCGGAGGTGCCCGCGCCGCACGGGGTCGTGCGCACCGTCGCGCTGGCCGACGAACGCACCTACGGCAACACCGTGCTGCTCGACCTCGTCGGCCTCGGCGTGCGAGCGCTCAGCTACGAGGAGCTGCGGTTGCCGATGCGCTGGTGAGCGGGCCCGTCCGGCGTCGCGCATAGACTGCATGACCCTGGTCGGTCGCCGACCATCACGAACCCCGAGGAGACCCGTCCGCATGGCTGATCGTCGCACTGAGCAGCGCGCCGCGACCGACATCCACTGGGATGCGGACGCGGTGCCGTTCGACGTGCTCGCCGCCTTCGAAGATCCGCTCGCGCGGCTGCGTCCGGCGTTGCCGACGTTCGTCTGGGATGCCGCCGTCCTGGAGGGCAGCACGTTCACGCTCGACGAGGTGCGCACGCTGCTGGCCGGCGGAACCGTCGACGGCCGCACCGACCATGAGTGTCGCCAGGTGCTCGCCCTCCACGATGCGTTCATCGGGCTCGACGAGCTCGTCGTTGCCGGGACGTTCGCGCTCGACAAGCTCACCTCCGACCAACTCCACGGCATCGTCGCGGAGCATGAAGCGATCGAGTCGGGACACTTCCGCGGCCAAGGCCACGTCGAAGGTGGCGGACTCGTCTCGCTCGGCCACTCGGGTCTGTACCGCGCGTCGGCGCCGGGCGCAGGCGGTGAAGCGCTGCTGCGCGAGCACCGTGCGCTCATCGACTACCTGGAGGAGCTCGACGATCCGCGCGAGCAGGCGATCGCGTACTTCTGCGCCGCCACCCGCCGCCAGTTCTACCTCGACGGCAACAAGCGCACCGCCCGGCTGATGATGAACGGACAGCTGCTCGCACACGGGTACGACGCCATCAGCGTCAGCGGCGGCCGGCACGTCGAGTTCAACGAGCACCTCGGACGCCTGTTCACCAACGGAGATGCGGCCGGGCTGATGGGGTTCATCGTGGATAGCCGGCCGGGAAGCGCCGTGGCGTAGGTCGCGGTCCGCCTCGGGAGGGAGCCGTCTCGCCCGCCTACGAGCGCCACAAACCCGACTACGGTTATTGTCGTGAGCAAAGATCCGGTGCAGGCATTCGTTCGCAAGTCCACCATCGTCGCGTGGACGCTTCTGGCGATCACGGCGCTGATCGCCGTCGCCGCCGGACTGCTGGTGTTCCAAGCGGCGGCCGACATCGAAAACTTCCGCGAGCAGCTGCAGCAGGTCGAAGCTGATCTGCCGGAGGCGTTGGAAGCCGTCGACATCGCACAGCGCGCCGCGGAAGCAGCGACCCGAACTCTGGACGACCTACTTCCTGTGCGTTCGTCGCCTGGGTTCGAGGAGGAGGATCAGCGGCTGGTCGACCGTGCGCGAGATCGTGAAGCCGACGCGTTCGCAGAGCTCGACCGTGCGGACGCGACCTCCAACGCGGCTCTAGTGCGGGCCGAGTCGCTGCGAATGTCGATCGTCGGCGGGGAATCCTCCATCCCGATACTGACCGTCGGCGGCATCTCCGCCGTGGTCACCTCCGCACTGCTCACCGTCGCCTTCTTCGCCGTGTCCTGGTTCGCACGAGCGCTCACAACGTTCCCACGACGAGTCGACCAGGGGCTCGACGACGAGTCGAAGGACGACGCGTAGGCCCGGCGGTGGCACGGTTGACGGAATGCGTCGCCTACGCGACCACATCCGTCATAGAAGCGCCGAGACGGCCTCTCCTTCGGCACGCTTCGTTCGGTGGCCATGCGTGCCGCGCATAGACCGGTTGAGCACGAAAATCACATCACTGCCCTTTGAGCACGAAAACGTGCTCACGGGGCTATGATGTCAAAAAGGGAATCGGAGGCATCATGCGCAGCGCACGCATCAACGACCCGTCCGAACTCGGAGTCATCCTCCGCGAGGCGCGGATCGCCAAGGGTCTCAGTCAGCGCGAACTCGCAAGCCGTCTCGGAGTTGCGCAGAAGTACATCGTTGAGCTCGAAGCCGGCAAGCCGACCAAGGCCATCGACCGGCTGTTCGAGTTCGCGCTCGCCACCGACATCACCTTCAGGGCGGAGAGCCGGAATGGGTGACCTGCGCGTCGAGCTGTACGGAACCCACGTCGGCGACCTGTTCGAGAAGGCGAACACCTTCGACTTCCGCGTCGCCGACGCTGGCATCGAACGCTTCGGCATTGGCAGCACCGTGCTGTCCTACGCTGTCCCGCTGGTAAGAACCGCGAGGCGCAATGACGCGCCGCTGCGCCGGAACTTCTTCGACGAGGTCCTCCCCGAAGGACGAGCTCGCAAGAGGCTTGCCGGGAACGCCGCGATCGCTTCCGACTACACGGTCGGCATGCTGCGACGCTACGGCCGTGACGTCGCTGGAGCCCTCCAAGTCTGGGATCCGACCGCCCCCGGAGAGCCGAAGAGTCCCGTAGCCTCACCGGTCGATGACGCGGGCATTCGCCGGATCCTCGTCGAAGTCGCAAGCACCCCCATCGGCAACACCACGGCGGCGCGCAAGTCGTCGCTGGCGGGCGTGCAGGACAAGATCGTGCTCGCCAAGACCGACGACGGTTGGGCGGAACCGCTCGACGGCTTCCCCTCCACACACATCATCAAGCCGGTCGTCCCCACCCTGCCGACGATGATCTTCGACGAGGAGTACGGCGCCCGCATCGCCCGCCACCTGGGGCTGACCACATACGGCACCGAACTGGTCAACTTCGCCGGCGCCACCGCCCTCGTCATCGAACGATACGACCGCAGCCCAGACACCGCCGACGGCCGCATCCATCAGGAGGACTTCAACCAGGCACTCGGGTTCGGCGGCGACGGCAAGTACGAAGTGCACGGTCATATCGGCATCGCCGCGATCGCCGAGCTTCTCAGACGCCAGATCGGCAACGACGCCACGGCCGAGCTACTGCGGTTGACCACCCTGTCGGTCGCAGTCGGCAACCTCGACATGCACGCCAAGAACGTCTCCGTCCTGCATCTGCCCGACGGGACCGCCCGTCTCGCCCCGGCATACGACATCGTCCCCCAACGGCACCACACGGGCTTCGACGACGACTTCGCCTTCCGCATCAACGGCATCTTCGAGCACGACAGAATCGCCCTCACCGACCTCATCGCAGAGGGCGAGAAGTGGAAGGTTCCCGACGCTGAGCAGATCGTGCGCGACACCGTCGAGTCGATCGCCGAGTTCGTCGCAACGCAGCGGCCCGACCCCGGCGCGCACCACAGCCTGGCCGAAGACATCCAACGCATGTGCGGACACCTCCTCGACGGTCGCGGAGCCGGAGGAGAGGCCACCCCTAGCCCCGCCGCTGCCCGCGCCGCCCTTCGCCGCAAGCAGAAGGGGCTCGGCTCCACACCCAACGGTGGCACCGGTGGCAGCTTCGCCGCACATGAGCGTCCTGATGCAGACATCGAGCTGCGCGAGCCACCTCAGAGTCCCGGAGGCTGGGGCGGCCCCGTCGGGTGAACGGATGCCGCGCGGCAACCGGACCTGCCAGAACAGGCCGGAACGGCCGCTGCAGCTGCCGTGCACAGCTCGACAGCAGCCGCGGCCACGGTTGCCAGAATCGTTTCGCTGGCGCAACAAAACTGTCATGCCCGGATCCGCCCGAGCCGGCCATGGTTCGCCGGAACAGGCCCGATACCCGCAGAGTACGACCCGAACCGGCAGCCGAGCTCGACGGCCGAAACCCGCAGTAGATTGCGCCTAGCGGCCCTCTAGCTTCGATCTATTGGGCCTCCGCAGCCGCAACCACGCACAGCAGAGGCCCCGCGCCACGCTGAGCGCCCCGTTCCGCCTCGGAGTCCACGACACCGCCGGACCCAAGCCGCAGCCCCAGATCCGCGCACAGCCCCGCGCTCGTCATGCTTCCGGGGCGGCGGCATGGCGGGTCGCTGCGCCCGGTCCGGGAGCCACCACACCCAGCGGCATCGTCACGCAGTCGCACCGGGTCGCTGCGGCCAGACGGGGGCGCCCGCGGACAGTTGGCGACGCGCTGCGGCCCGTCGCAGCCACCATATTGTTGCCCTTACGCCCCGTAGGACCACTTTTATTGTGCATCCGGCCGTGCACGAGCAGCCCTCGCCGGACCGTCGCCGCCCCGAATCCGTCGCGCGTCTCCATGCTGGTTACTCGGGACGCAGCTGCTGAAGTCGTCGCATGAACTGGTCTTGGCGGTCGCGTCTTCTGTCTGCTCGACTGTGACAGGTGACGTTCGATGTCTCTGACGCAGCGATAGGGGATTCCCGGGCGGTCCGATACAGAGGCTTGACGAGGCGTTGAGTACGTCGACTCTGTCGGGAGGAAGTCGCATGCGTGGGGGGACGAGATGGCGGCGTGCGAGAGGCGCGACTCGGGGTATCCAACTCCGGGCTGAATAATGCATACTCAGGTGTAGTCGCCCACAATGAGGAGAGTTCGTGATTGCTCGTTCCTGGTTCGCCCGTCAGCGCCGCTCATTGACTCTGATGAGTGCGTGTTTGGCATTGACGACGCTGACCGCTTGCGCGGGTCCGCCTGAGCCGCCCGAGCCGCCGGTGGGGGACGAGCAGACCGCGCCGATGTCACTTCCGATCCCAGAGACCTGCCCTACCGCGCAGGAGTTCGGCACGGCATACGTTTCGAACCCCGGGTTCGTAGAGGCTGTGGAGCCGTCGCTTGTCAGCACCGAAGTGTCTCAGGCATTGCCTGCAGGCGGTTGCGGTTTTGCGGTACGCGAACCAGGAACCAGTACCTCCGGCACACCATTTCGAGAGGTGATTGTTGCATTCTTCAACCTCGACGAGCCCGGAAAGCTGACTGCGAGCGAGCTCGACGAGTGGGCCATCGCTGTCGGCGCCACCCCGAACAGCGACAGTGCGGCAAGCTACGGTCTACCGACTGACTTTGCTGGCTTCTCCCGAGGCTACGTCGTGTGGGAAGACGGAAGCCAGATGATCTTCTTGGACCGGGAGAGTGCGATGGTTGCTCATCTCCAGGGCCAGGCTGGGATAATCCGGTTTCCCCTCGGTGCGGATCGCGTGGAAGCTTTGGTTGCCGCATCCACAGACGGACTCAGCGACCTCGCACCGGGAGAAAGCCTGGCGGCAGGGTTCCCAGAACGGTTCAGGGTCGAGTTCTCCATGACTGACGCTGAGGGATACAGTATGCGGCTAGATGCACGCGGAAGCATGCAGCCATGGACGGCGCATGTAGCCAACTCACCGCCAGGAAAGTTCGAACCGATCTCAGTAGGGGAACTTACGGTCACTGCGGCCAACACCACCGATCAACGAAACACCGAGGTTTCCTACGTGAGGGCGATTGTGGTGTACCCGAAGGACTCTTTGGCGTGCGAAGGGGTCGGTAGCAGGGACTTCACCTCCGAGTCGTACTGCTATTCGAGCATCGGCACCCTCGTCGATCGTTACGAAAGCCTTGTCCTGAGTGCCGATGAAGTGCTCACCGCCGAAACTGGCACCTACCCCCTAAAGCGCGGCGTCACCGACGAATCCAGTACAACGTTGGCGGAGTTGAATCAACCATCTGGGATCTACATGGCTATCGGTCACGGAGGCTCGACCTGGCAGTCAGACAAGGGGTGCGGCCCTACAGTCCAAAGCTCCAACTCGCTTCTGAATACCACCTTGCGGGCCGACTGGATAGTCCCGATGGAGGGGTGGCCAGACCCCCTGTGCGACTAAATCATCAGATGCGCGACACGCCCAGGCAGCAATAAGCGACTCAACCGTCGCCGCCCAGCCGGCGACGCGCAGCTGTTGCAGGTCATGCAACAGCTGGGGGAGGTGCAGGGCGGGCAACTGTCGCAGAACTTGCGACAGATGCGTCAGATTCAGCTACGTGGTTGGAAGCGTGGTCATCGCTGCTTGCCGTCGGTACTGCAGATTGACCACCACCGTCGCAGCGAAGGTGAGCATGCCGATAATGCCAGCGACACTGAGCCGGAGTGCCATCTCATCCTCAGCGTCGGCGAGTTCCCGCGTGGTTGAGGCAAGCGCGCCCCGAGCTGCCGTCGCCACCGTGTTCGCGACTAACGTCGCGCGGTCAGCATCGGCCGCATCCACTTCGGCTTCCTCCAAAGTCCGCAGCGCAACTCGGGCATCCCAGAACGCGGGCTGGGGAGCAGAGCCCCCTGATGACGCCCAACGCTCGTACGTGCCGTAGAGGGTCAGTGCATCGAACCAAGGCAGCGCAGACTGAGTCGCGACTTCGAAAGCCGCCCATGCCCTGCTGTACTCCTCGACTGCGACTGCCAGTTCCTCATCGGCTTCCGCCTGCGCTCGCTCCGCCGCATCCGATCGGTTGTCGAAGCGCCCACTGTCGTCCGAAAGGGTGTCCACAGATTCCCGCAACTCGTTCACGGAAGCCACGACCGGGACCACCCACAACACCGCAACAACCAGAAGTGCGAACGTTATGACCCAGGTGAGGAGAGCCGCAGTACCGGAGACCTTCAGACGGCGCGCCGAAACGCTCGGAGTTGGGGGCATCGGGACTGCCGCACGGATAGGTGACATCTGAACTGGCTTGCCCGCGAGGTCAGCCTGGAAGGATGTTGCCGTGCCCAAGCCCTATCCCCGAGAGTTCCGTGACGACGTGGTGCGTGTTGCGCGCAGTCGTGAACCCGGTGTGACGATCGAGCAGATCGCGACCGATTTCGGCGTCCACCCGATGACGTTGCAGAAGTGGTTGCAGCGCGCAGCCATCGATGACGGCAGCAAACCCGGGATGAGTCGCGAAGAGTTGGCTGAGCTGCGTGAAGCGCAAAAACGCATCCGGCTGCTGGAGCAGGAGAACGAGGTGTTGCGCCGGGCGGCGGCGTATTTGTCGCAGGCGAACCTGCCGGGAAAAGGCTCTACCCGCTCGTGACTGAGCTCGCCGTGGACGGGATCCCCGTCACGGTGACGTGTCGGGTGCTCAAGCTCGCCAGGCAACCGTATTACCGGTGGCTGCAGGACCCGATCACTGCTGCCGAATTCACTCAGGCACGGCGGGCGAACGCGCTCTTTGACGCGCACCGCGACGATCCGGAGTTCGGCTACCGGTTCCTGGTCGATGAAGCACGCGAAGCAGGCGAGGTGATGGCGGAGCGCACCGCGTGGAAACTCTGCCGCGACAACGGCTGGTGGAGCGCGTTCGGCAAACCCCGGCGCGGCAAGGGCAAGAGGCCTGGCCCGCCGGTGCACGACGATCGCGTGCAACGACAGTTCACCGCGACGGCGCCGAACCGGCTCTGGCTGGCCGACATCACGGAGCATCGCACGACGGAAGGCAAGCTCTATCTCTGCGCGGTGAAAGACGTGTTCTCTGGCCGCATCGTGGGCTATTCCATCAGCGACCGTGGTCAAGTCCCTGGAGGTGGTGTAACGGTTGATCCTTCGGTTTAGGCGCTGAGGGCTGTGACGGTGTCGGCGACCACCTCGTTTCCGGTGTCGGGCAGAACGTGTAGGCGGGAGCGGGCCAGGATGT
>Ga0316203_1000310_pt1 | contig 69909 bp, 59 predicted proteins | sample 6monrhotite_MG_FD_204940 | JGI IMG/M metagenome (GOLD analysis project Ga0316203, IMG submission 204940) | Microbial mat bacterial communities from mineral coupon in-situ incubated in ocean water Damariscotta River, Maine, United States -... | ecosystem: Environmental > Aquatic > Marine >... | reverse complement strand
CCAAAGCTACCTACATTTCCAAATTAGAAACAACACTTCCAATCCCATACCACTTTATCTAAACTAATCCCACCTTATCCCACACATTATTGTGAATCAGTACCAGTATTATTGTGGGTTGTATCAAAAGCCGTAACAGAAATGTTACGGCTTTTTGCTGTCTGGGATAAATTTAATCTTTGTACTTGATTATTCGTTTAATGGAGTAACTAGATCCCATTAAAATGAAACTGATAATTTGAAACTTTATATATGAAGTCATGTCATAACATGTAATAGTTTATTATTTGGATAATATAAATGAAAATATTACGTATAATTTCGGTCTACTTTTTTTCGTTGTCGTTTTTTACTTCCCAAGTATGGGCGGCAAAAGCCGAAATAAAATGGGATCATCCTGAAAAATATCATGATATAAATCCTGGAGATAATAATAGAAAATCATTTCAAGACCATGTTTTTACGAGTTTTGAAAAGCACTTTGCAAAACTTGCTATGAAACTTCCTGCAGATCAAATACTTAAAATTGATGTAACCGATGTTGATTTGGCCGGAGATGTCAATTTTGGCAGTATTTCGCGTATACGTATTGTAACTGAATTATTTTTTCCCCGCATGAAATTCTCCTATCAATTAGTGAATGCCGACAAAAGTATAGCGGAATCGGGTGAAATAAATCTTAAAGATATGAATTTTATGATGAGCAGTAATTTGCGGTATCGAAATGATACCTTTGGTTATGATAAACAGATGATTGAAAAATGGTTTTATAAGGAATTTAAAACAAAAATAGATGACAATAACAATTTTACAAACTAAGTGATCATTTATACTTGTGAAATTCACCAATAACTGCGTTATTTATTTTATAATTAACGCTGCATCGATGCAGTTTATTAGACAATGCAGGGGCATATTGTCCTGAACCACTAGTTATTATTATCAATATGCACCAACGTTTTCGTCTTATCGCCAATTGCTTATAGGTTGAAGCAACCCATTATGCTAATATTGGTTTATGATTTTTATTCAAAAAATGTTTATGTTTAGGTTTTTAAATATTCTGCTTTTATTTGTGATAGGTTTCTCGGTTAATGCCGTTGAGGTTACTGATTTATATCAAGCTAAGGTTAAAGTAAGTTCACAAGCCAAAAAAGATCGAGATAGTGCAATTAAAGAAGCAATGCGTGGTGTACTACTAAAAGTTGGCGGGCACGAGAGTATATTATCAAACGCTACTATAAAATCTGCTTTCAACAATTTTCAACAATATTTAATACAATTTAGTTTTCAAAAAACAACAAAACAAGCTTATTTAATAGCTAGTTTTAACGAAGAAAAAATAAAACAATTATTTGCAAAAGCAGAATTACCGTTATGGGGTAATTTACGCCCTCAAATTTTGTTATGGTTAATAGACGAACGAGGCTTAACCAGAACTATTATATCAGAATCATCACATTCAAAATATCCTCAATTTATTCGACAGTTCTCAGAAAAAAGAGGCTTACCAATAAGCTTACCCTTAATGGATATAACGGATTTGAGTGAAATTCGTATTTCGGATGTGTGGGGACGTTTTGCTGAACCGATTAGAAAAGCATCGGTACGTTACCAAGCTGAAACATCTATTGTTATTCGTTTATCTAACTCTTCTTTAGTGCTTAATAATGAAAAAATTAATGATGAATGTGATTTACTTTGCCGACAAAATAATTTTGTGCTTGACTGGCGCATGTATACTCAAGAAAATCCTATAGAACAGTCTTTTTCCAAAAAATATCAAGGAAGTAACCGCGAATTATTGTTATTACACGCCTTAAATGATATTACACAAGAAATTTATCAATATTACGCACTTAACTCTAATGATAATAAACAATTAATTATAGATGTAGCTAATGTCAATTCAATGGCTCGATATGTAGAGGTATGCACGTTTTTAGAAAATTTATCTTCTGTTGACTCTGTAAGTTTAATTGTTGCGAAAGGTGAAAATCGTCGTTTTAAGTTACATTTGTTAGGATCTGATAAAAGTTTGTTAGCATCTTTGAAATTAAATAAAAATTTACAACAATATGTTGATCCTCTAGCTGATGTAGTTAGCCATGCCCCGCCAATTTTTTATTGGAAAAAGCCATGAAAGAATTAGCGCAATTACCTTTGGCGGTTCAACTTCCTGATGATGAAACGTTTGATAGTTTTGTCAGTGATATTAATCAACATATTGTTAGTCAATTAAAGCAACTTATTGAAAATAAATGTAATGATAAGGTGTTCTATTTATTTGGACAGCAGGGATTAGGTAAATCTCATCTTTTACATGCCTGTTGTGCTTTTGCAACCGTATTATCTAAATCATCTTTATGTTTATCATTTTCAGAGCTTCAGCACTTATCTGTTGAGGTACTTGATGGTTTAGAGCACATTGATGTGGTTTGTTTAGATGATATTCAATTTATAGCAGGTAACTCTGATTGGGAGCAGGCTGTATTTGATTTGTTTAATCGCATGTCTGAGCATGATCGTTTATTAATTATTAGTAGCACACAAAGTGTACCAAATTCAGGCTTCAATTTACCTGATTTAGTTTCTCGTTTATCTTGGGGGTTTGTTGAACAGCTAAAAGTATTATCAGACCAAGATAAAATTAGGGCTTTTCAGTTTAGAGCTAAGCAGCGTGGTTTAATTTTACAAGAAGATGCGGTTAAGTTTTTATTTAACCGCATTAGCCGAGAGATGAAAAATTTACTTAATTGCTTAGAAAAATTAGATAATGCTTCCATTCGAGAACAACGAAAAATTACCATCCCTTTTATCAAAGAAGTATTACAAATAAACTAATTTTTAGTTAATGCTATTTTTTATTCCTCTGATTATTTTTAAGCTTAATTTATCAATAATTTGGTAATACCTTATGAAAATAATGCGTTAGATCATCATCAATGAACTTATGATTTTGAGTCTTCTTAGCTGCTGCCTGCTTTGGTGAAGTAGTTAATACTAAGTTTTGGATCCAATCATTCCCTTGTATCATGGCTACTGGGGCGGGTAAATTGTTTATTATATTGGTATTATTTAATTCTGGTAATACTCTTTGTAAAACAAAATTTGCCCTAGGTTTTATATTTTGTTCGCCTATACGTCCTCTTTGCCCCCAATTAACAATATAATCGTTTGCAAAGATAACTTCACCAGTTGGTTGGTTGGTTACGGCAATATCACGCTGAATATTATAACGGGTAAACATCATTAATTCTTCAAATAGCATAGCATAATCTTCTCTAAGGCTTGAAAAATTGTAATAGTCAGTGGCATTGTCTGGTGTAAAAAAAGTTCTTATATCATCAGGTAAGTAAGATTTTTGTGTATTGTTTGCGGTGCTTCCAGCAAAACTTACTTGTGCAAGGTTACGCATTACTGAGCTTTGAAGGGGATAAATAGAGGCTAAACTATCTGATTCAAAATTAGTACTTTGAGCTGCATCTAATATTCGAGTATTGCTGCTATGATTAAACCATTCAGCGCTTGGGAAAAAATCATTTGCATGGGCTAGTTCATGATAAAGTAAGGATGCTAATCGATAAAGACCGTCTTGGCCTGTGCGTGTTGAACGTTGATTCTTTGGCACAGAATGGCTTGCGTAATCATTATTTTTAACGTAACGCCATGGCATTACAAATTGTAAATCGTTGCCAAACGCTGAACGATAATCCGGTGCTTCATTAATTGTATCTCGTTCATCTGGTGTTAACCAAAAATTATTAGCGTCGAGATAAATAGCCCCTGTTGCAGCCCAGTAAAAAGAAGGGCGCACATCATAAGATATTACAACACCTGTAGTTGCTCGTAACAAATTTTTAAAGTCGTTATTGGTATCATAAGTTTCAAGGAACTCTTTAAAGCGATCTCCCATCCATTGGTGAGAAACGACAACACGTTTCATAATGTCATCAACAGAAGGCGACATAGTTTGCTGGCCAATGAGAGGAACATCACCTAATTTACAAGAGCTAGTTAGTGTATTTTGATAAAAACAATTAACCAAATTTCCACTATAAGCTGTATTGCTAATATAAGGAAAGACATTGGCAACACGCGTATCAAAATAGCTATTACTAGGGATATCTTTGGCATTTTCAATAAGTACAGCAACAGTGTCATTATACGTAGAAGTGCCATCATTCACTTGCACTTTAAATTGCAATAAAGTGTCTTTTTGCACGCTTGGTGCAGTAAAAAAAACAGCCAAATCACCTTCAGTATAATTAGTTAATGTGACTGTAGGTCCAGAAATTTGCTCCCAAGTAACAATGTTTGACACTAAACTTTCATCGACCCATGCTCGTAATGAAACTTTGTTTCCTTCAAGCGCTGCGTGGCCCAATCTAGCAGTGATTAAATTATTAGTACCATCAATAGTAATTTTTTTTGATAATGTTTTTTGATTTCCACTTTTTGTATAAGTAACTTGAAAATTATACTCTCCAGCTAATTCAGGTGTAAATGCAATTACCTTACTGTTTCTAGCTAAAAAATTAACAGCCGTTCCACTCGTTTGTTGCCAAGTAATATTACTAATTTCAGCATCAGGGGCAAACAACACTAGTTCCACTGATCTTTGAGGGCTTAAATTAATGTCTGGGACGATGATATTATCTTCAGTTACAGGGGATGGAGAAGTGTTTGCTGTGGAACTACCACCGCCACAACCTGATAATAGTATAGGCAAAATAAAAATTAGTTTCATTTTTGAGAGGTTGCTCACCTTTACTCTCCATTAAATTAGTTTATACGTGGTAATTATGCATTTAAGTCTTTTTAATGTGTTGGTCATCTTTTTTAGTTCTTATACTCAGTCCGAGTTCTTGTCCTTTGTATTTCGCATAATACGTGCCTGATAAAAATATGATACTCGCTAAAATCAATTCTATACTTGCCCATACTAAATCGGCAGGAGAGACCCATAAAGTTGTCAAAGCGTGCAAAAAATAAAGCATAATAATAAAATTGGCCCAAGCAAAGGTATATGGATTACCTTTGAGTAAACCAGGTAAAGGAAATAATAAGGGAACCGTAAATAAAAGTACTGATATCCATGGTGATAAACTACTTGGTGAAAGTAATAATAACCACAAGGGCATAAATAATATTAAGCTAAAATATGCCGTAAGGGTTATTTGTTTTAGTCGTGCGGTATTGTGTTTAGTATTCTGATTCATAAAATCACTTTTTATCTCTAATTAGTCGTGACTACAATAAAGTTAAAACATTTTCTGGAGGTCTACCAATACAAGCGTTGTTGTCGCTAATAACAATTGGGCGCTCTAATAATTTCGGGGTGTTAATTATGGCATTTATCAATGTATTCTCATTAGCATTTTGAAGGTTTTGTGCTTTAAATTCATCTTCGTTTTTCCGTATTATGTCTATCGCTTCGACTTTTAGTAATGTAAGTATGTGTTTTATTTCATCAAAGCATAAGGGCGTTTTTAAATATTCAATTACTGTAAAGTCTACAGTTGCTTGTTCTATTAATTGTAAAGTTTGACGACTTTTCGAGCATCGTGGATTGTGATAAATAGTTAACATAATAGGTTAATTCTCAAAGTTAAATAACAGTTAAAATTGGTTGGCTGATTATACAGTTTTTTATAATTTTTTAAGCTTATCTTCCTTTTCTTGAAATTGTAATATTCGAGCCTTAATACGTTTTTTTGTAAGTATTTCATCACCTGACAAATTGATTGCTGTTTGAAGTTCATCAATTGCGCGAGGATAAGCTCCTAATAAGGCGTACACTTCAGCTTTATTAGTATGCATTGATGATAATTTCTTTTGTTTGGTATAAACGGTTGTAAGTAAATCATATGCGATAAAATTATTATTTTGAATGAGTAAAAAATCGTTAAGTAGTTGCTCCGCTTTATTTAGTTGTCCTGCCTCCATTAAAACATTTGCATAGTTGAGGGTCACCACCTGATTATTAGGCATCAATAAATTTAATTTAGATAAAAGAGATAAAGCCTGCGTAAATTGTTTTGTTTGGACATAAACATCACTAAGCACGTCAATATAAAATAAATTTTTATTATCAGTTTTTAATAGCGTTGTCAGAATCTTTTCAGCTTCTTGGTATTCTTTATTTTCAAAATATGAGATTGCTAGGCCATATTGTGCAGCAACTTTTAAACGATACCTTTTTTTACTTAATTGGCTTTCAAACAATGCAATATTATCTTTTGGATTACCTTGATAACGAGCGATTATTCGTGATTTTGCCAGTTCAAAATCTAAACTTGGTGGTAACTGCACATAAGGATAATTTTGTGCCCTAGTTCTAGCATCACTAATGCGAGAGTTTGGTAAGGGATGAGTTAATAACATTGCGGGAGGCTTACTTGCATAACGATATGTATCAGCCAATTTATTAAAAAAGTTGGGGGCGCCGGTAGGATCAAAGCCACTATTGGCTAACAAAGCAATGCCAACACGATCTGCTTCTTTCTCATTTCCTCGAGTATAATTAATACTCATTTGTTGAGAGGCAGCCATTGATGTACTTAATGCAGCAAAGCCAACGGTTGGATTAACAAGTGCTAATAATACGCCTGATATCATCCCTGCTGTTGTTAATGGCTGAGAACGTTGTTGTGACTCTAAACGTCTTGCTAAATGTCGTTGTGTAACATGAGATATTTCATGTGCGAGCACTGAGGCTAGTTCACTTTCATCATCAGCTAAGGTGAGTAGGCTACTGTGTACAGCAACATGACCACCAAAAAAAGCGAAAGCATTAATATCTTTCTTATTTATGAGAAAAAATTCAAATTGATAATTTACATCTTGTGCATTTTTAATGAGTTGATTTCCTAAATGGTTAATATACTCAATTAATACAGGATCATTAATTATCGGTTGAGATGCACGAAGTTGACGCATCATAATGTCACCTATTTGCCTCTCTTTATCGAGCGACAAAACACTAGCCGCAGAAGCTCCTATTTCGGGTAATTTATTTTTGTTATTTTGCTGTGCAACCCCGATAAATGAAGTAAAAGAAAGTAGCGATACAATACTTGCTCTATAAAAAAAGTGGGTTAATTTACGTTTGTCTTTGATAAAGGTTAACATCATTAATCATCTTGTAAGTTGTAAAGTGAGCTTTCTTCAAAGTGATATTTTTTAATACATATCTCTCGATAAAACTCGGCAATGTTGAGTCCTTTTACCTCAACGACCTCGAACGTTTGTTTTAAGTTTTCAATAAGTTCTTCTACCCGATAAAAAGCAAATTTGATTAAGGCTAAATCAGCTTTATCTCCACCTTGAATGTTATACGCTATAAAAGAAACAAAACTGCTGATCCTAAATAGCATTTGCATTGTTTCAGGCACCCAAGTTGTAAACGGACACTGTGGATTTCCTTTTTGCAATGTAAGTATTTCTTCACCATTAATAATGGGGAAACAATGTAATTCATAATGCTGGTCGCTAAAAAAATGATGTAATGAAATTTTCGGCTTTGTTTTGACAATAACATTACCTGTGTCATCTTTAAAACTGCCGAGTAATGCTAAATTCCACGCATTTTTATTAAACATTTGTTTATAAGCACTATCGAACCCGTGGGATAAAATACCATCCATATCCCCAATTGAATTAATTGCCATTTGAAAAATAGCGGGGGAATCGCCCCAGTTTAATTTCTTTTTATAGGCATTAATTTCTTTTAATGTTGGTTTTTCATTGAACTGATTCATCTATTTATGTTTTATAATATAATAAGTATTTGAAAAAAAAGAGTAAGTATATTTATTTTAAGTCTTAATACATTGTAAGCTATTCTAACCAATTGTTCATTAGTGTATTATTTGGCTCTGTTAACTATAAGTGGATAACGGTTTATAGTAGCCTAAAAAAAATAATGGATAAAATCAATGCTATATGAATATGATGCTAGTAGTGAAAAATGTCCCTTACCCTTAGTTAAAATGCGCGTACAGTTAAAAAAAATGAAAGTTGGTGACACTTTTATGATTCGTATAGTAGATAAAGGTTCAAAAGAAAACATTCCTCATTATTTAAAAAAATCAGCAATTAATTATGATTTACAAATGCTGGACAGCAAAACCCTTGAAATAATTATCAAAAAGTAACTTTAAAGGAAGTGTTATGGTGCAATTTTTTGCCGATTGGTATAAACGAAAATTTTCTGATCCTCATGTGGTTACTTTAGTCGTTATTTTAACGACCCTGTTCATTTTTATTTATTTTTTAAGTAATCTTTTAATGCCTGTTTTTGTTGCACTAGCAATTGCTTTTTTATTAGATCTCCCTGTAAATAAACTTATTTCTTTTGGCCTTTCTCGTACTGCGGCAGTAACCGTGGTAGTTAGTGCTTTTGTGGGGATTTCATTAATTGGATTTTTAGGATTAATGCCAGTTATTTGGCAACAAAGTAGTCATTTGTTTCAAGAATTACCGAAAATGCTATCACAAGGGAAGGTTTATTTATCAACACTACCAAAAACTTACCCAGAAATATTTCAAGAAAGTCAAATCGAAATATTTATAAGTTTGATTAATGCAAAACTATTAGAGTGGGGGGAAGTTATTTTAAAAGGTTCGCTCAATTCAATTTCAAATCTTGTAGCGTTAATGATTTATTTGATTTTAGTGCCATTAATGATGTTTTTTTTCCTTAAAGATAAAGCAAGTTTACTCTCTGGTTTAGTTAAGTTTTTCCCAAAAGAAAGACGGTTAGCAAAACAAGTGGGGAACGAAATGAATTTACAAATAATGAATTATATTCGAGGCAAAGTGATTGAAATTTTAATTATTGGTATCGCAACAACGTTAGCATTTGTTTTTCTACATTTGCAATATGCGGTATTACTAGGTGTTTTAGTTGGTTTGTCAGTATTAGTTCCTTATGTTGGTGCAACAATAGTAACTATTCCTGTTGCATTGGTTGGTTTGTTTCAATTTGGAATAGGGCCAGAATTTGGTTACGTTATGCTTGCATATGGTATATTACAAGCTTTGGATGGTAATTTATTAGTGCCAATACTATTTTCAGAAGCCGTTAATTTACATCCAGTAACCATTATTATAGCAGTAATATTTTTTGGTGGATTATGGGGTTTTTGGGGGATATTTTTTGCTATACCGCTAGCCACGTTAGTTAAAGCGGTTATAAATGCTTGGCCGTCTTCAGCTGAATCACAACAAGAAATACAACCAAGCTAACGTGCTATTGCTGATTTAAAATATCTAAAACCACTTGATGGTGATCTTTAGTTTTAAATTTATCAAAAACGTGACTAATTTTACCATCAAGGCCAATTAAAAAACTAATACGGTGAATACCATCGTATTCACGGCCCATAAATTTTTTCAAGCCCCAAACGCCAAAAGCTTCTGCTACTTGGTGGTCAACATCTGAAAGTAGAGAAAAGTTAAGCTCATCGCGCTGACAAAATTTCAACAAACGTTTTGGCTCATCTGGACTAATGCCATATACAATCGTATTTAGCTTAGCAAGTTCGCTTTTTATATCACGTAAACCTTGTGCTTGTACCGTACATCCTGGCGTCATTGCTTTTGGGTAAAAATAAATTAATATTTGTGTATTACCAATATGTTCCTTTAAAGAAACTTCTTCATTATTTTCATTAAGTAAAGTGAATAGTGGAGCATTTTCGCCAATGGCTAATGTTTTCATGTGGTTGTAATCCAATAGTTAAGTTTTACTGCTGTATATAGAAATATCTAAATTATAATGCATCTAACATGTTTGATTGCACAGGTTTAATACAACCTTGTACATCAATTTGTTGGCAAAGTTGTAAAAAATCATTTTCAAGTTGATCAATACTAACTTTATCGGTGAGTGCTATTAAAATATGAGCACTGGTTTGATTATTAATAACGTCTATTTGTGATTTTAAAGATGAAATGTCAATTTTTCGTGCAGCAAAAAAAGCAGTAACCGATTTCAATACACCGGGTTGATCTATACCCGCGTAGGTTACTTCAAAATGTTGGGTTAGATTTCTTTTTTTATAGTTAGAGGTACGTTTCATCATCGTTAATAATTCTAAACTGTGTGCCAGTTTAGGTAATCGTAATTCAATTTGGTTAATCGCTCGATTATTTCCGCTGAGTAACATAATAAAGCTAAATTCACTGCCAAATATTGCCATACGGCTATCTAAAATATTACAACCACATTTACATGCTAATTTAGTTAATTCGCTTACAATACCTGTGCGATCGGCGCCAATAGCGGTTAAGACTAAATATTGAGACATAAATTAAACCTGGACATACTAAAAAACGCGTATTGTAACTGATTGTGCCGTTGAATGGAAAATTGTCGTTAACTTGGTAATTTAATCACTATTAATTACTTGTGTTTATATACCTTGGCAAGTAACATTGTCGGCTGTTTAATTTAAGATTTAAAAGCAGATGTTCTCAGGAAGTATAGTAGCTTTAGTTACCCCGTTTACCCTTGATAATCGAATCGATTTCAATGTTCTTACGCAATTAATTGAATGGCATATCGCTGCAGGTACAAGTGGTATTGTTTTAGCCGGTACTACAGGTGAGTCAGTAACATTATCGCCTGACGAAAAAGTGCTATTAGCCGCAGAAGCGGTAAAAATAGCAAAACAAAGAATTCAAATTTTAGTGGGCAATGGTAGTAATAACACCGCTGAAAGCATCGTACTAACTCAACGATTAAATGGTACGGGGATCAGCGGTTACTTAACCGTTACACCGTATTATAATAAACCAACTGATGATGGATTATTTGCTCATTTTTCTGCCATTGCTGCCGCGACATCACTCCCTATTATTTTGTATAATGTGCCTAGTAGAACGTTGTGTGATTTAAATAATGCGTTAGTTTTACGACTTGCGGAACTTATTAATGTGGTTGGTATCAAAGACGCTACGGCTGATTTGGCGCGCATGATAAAATTAAAAGCTCAATTAAAAGAAAATAACATTACTGATTTTTCTTTATTAAGTGGTGATGATGCCAGTGCAGTTGATTTTTGTTTAGCTGGTGGTAAAGGTGTTATCTCTGTTACGGCAAACGTAGCCCCTGCAGAGATTGCTCAAATTCAGCAATTAATACTATCGAATAAATTAGCGTCAGAACAAAACCAAGAAGTAACTCAAGCAATAACAAAAGCTAAAAAAATTGATGAAAAACTTACACGCTTACATCACGATTTATTTATTGAATCAAATCCTATTGCGGTCAAATGGGCATTGTTTTGGATGAATAAACTGACTAATGATAATTTACGTTTACCTTTGTTGAGCCTTTCTAAACCAGCCCAACTTATTTTACAAAACACTTTAAAAGATTCGGGTATAAAACAATACCTTCAGGAGCATTAATGAATCGTCGTATATTTATTTTTTCTTTATTAAGTTTATCACTTTCTGCATGTTCAACGGTAGATAACGCCAAACATGCTATAGGTGATTTTAAATATGGAAAAATGACCGAGCATAAAAAACTTGTTGTTCCCAAAGGTATTGAAGAACCTAAAACTGCTAACGATTATGTTATACCTAAAAATATCAATCATAATGGCCCGGTAGGCCAAAAAATAGATATTAGAGCTCCGTCTCTTGTATTACCTATTGCTTCTGGCACAAGAGTTGAACTAAATTCTAATAAAGCTAAAATTTGGTTTGATAAAGTACTCGAAAATAAAAATTTAGAAAACTTTATTGTTTCCGGCCTAAAGAATAAACTTGAAAAAGACGGTGTTGAGATAAAAACTATTGATGCTAAAAAACATCTGTTTGAGTCTGGCTGGTATCGTAAAACCCAAGAAACAGGTTTTTGGTTATGGACAGAACAAACCTTAGTTAAAAGCATGCGTTTTCAATATCAACTTGAGACGAAACCTCATGGTCGCAGTGTTGCTTTAACCGTTAATTTAATTGATTTTGAAGCAAAAGATGGTTCAAAATCGATGGATTTAATTGATAAGCAACGTGCCGAAGTTGCCATGTTAAACGCAGTTATTGGTCATGTTGATTATATGTATCGAAAAAATCAGCGCGAAAATCGTTTAATGCGAGCGACGCAAAAAATCGTTTCTATAGGACAAAGCCCAAGTGGTGAACCTGCTTATATCGTTGAATTAGAAAAAGATTATTTATGGTCAAATTTACCCAGCTTTTTTGAAAAATATGGCTTTACTATTGATGATTTAAATGAAAGTAAAAATATTTATTATGTAACCTTTAAACAGCCTAATAACAGTCTTTGGGATACACTTTGGGGTGATGGTGCGCCAGTGATTGAATTAGCCAATGCGAAATATCAATTCAAATTGAAAGAAGTCGAAGGTAAAACGGCATTAGTTATCACTGACGAAATGGGTAAACCTTTATCGAACGATATATTAAACAAGGTTTTTTCTGTTATGGAACCAGGATTATCCTTTAGAAATTTCAATTAATACCAATTTTATTAATTAAGTGATCTACTTTATACGCAGGAAAAACCATCAAAAACAAGGCATTTATTTTAATAACTAGTTGTTCAGGACAATATGCTCAGGAGAATATGCATCCTGCATTCTCTAATAAATCACATCCATGTGACGTCTGCATTGTCTAATAAGCTGCATCCATGCAGCGTTAATTATAAAATAAATAACGCGGTTATTGGTGGTTTTAACCAGTAGAAATGATCACTTAGTTTGTAAGATTGGTATAATATTCAAAAAACGCTGTATATATTTATATGTATACGCAACGACTATATAAAAAGACAAACCATTAATAAATGGTTTGTCTTTTTTTTCTATCGTTCGTGATTATTGTAAAACTATTTTGTGGTAAGTGTTTTTATTTTTCTGGTCAAGTTATAGTAAAATAAATTCCGATTTCATTATTTACATTTACATTTACATTTACATAGATATCACTATGCAATATTTCTTTGATAAGATTATATTTTGTAAAGTAAAAAGCAGGCAAAACTCAAATTAAACCTTGCTGAATAGCAATAAGCACCGCTCGTGTTCTATCTCGAGTATTAAGTTTGGCTAAAATATTAGAGACATGATTCTTTACTGTACCATCGGCCAAAAATATACTACTGGCAATTTCTTTATTAGAAAACCCACCAGCGAGTAGTTTTAATATTTGTAATTCTTTAGCACTTAATGTTTCAAGAGGTGCTGTACTTACTAGGTCTTGATCAAATTGCTTCATCACTATGGGTTCGGCTACAAAGCCACCATTCGCTAAGGTTTTTATCGCATCAACTAATTTAGTTAAAGAGACATCTTTAAGTAAAAAACCATTTGCCCCAGCTTGTAAACTTTGCATAAATAATTCGCTGTCATCAAAGGTGGTTAACATCAATACCGCTTGGCTGTTAGCTTGTGCTCTTAGTTGTTTAACAACGTCGATACCATTAAGTTTTGGCATGCGAATATCAAGTAGAAGAACATCTGGTGTATTACTAGCTTGTAAATAACTTAGCGCTTGTTCTCCATCTTCTGCTTGCCATATAACCTCAATATCTTCACTTAAGGCTAATAGGCTAGCGATGCCATGGCGAACTAATTGTTGATCGTCGACTAAAGCAACGGTAATTTTATTTTGTTCATTGTTTATATCTTTACTCATCTTATTAGTCATAAGTGTCTTCTGCTTTAATTATTAGCGTACAACCTGTTGTAGCTGAAGTTAATTTTATTTTACCTGAATAATCAGCTAGTCTTTCTTCCATACCGATTAAACCATTTCCACATATCAGTTTTTGATAGCCGACACCATTATCCGTTAACGATAGAGAAATTATATTTTGATTTTTTTGTAAATCGAGTATGAAATTATTTGCTTTACCGTGTCTTAGTGCGTTACTCACGCCTTCTTGCAAACAAAAAATTAGTTGCTGATTTAACGAGATTGAATTTATAGTAGCGGTATTATTAATGGTTAAGAGGCAATGAGGAAGTTGTTGAAATAGGGCATTTAAATAGCTTATTAAATCAAGCTTGTCTTCATTGCGCATTTCTTTTACGACATTACGCACATCTTGTAATAATTGCTTAGCTTGTTGCAAATTTTGCTGAGTTAATGTTTTAAATTCGTCATTAACCTTGTGGTGAGTAACCTCTAAATTAAGCGCTAAAGCAGTTAGTTGATGACCTAAAACGTCATGCAAATCTCGTGAAATACGTAAACGTTCTTGTTTTTTACTTGATTCTTTTAACATAAAACGTGCCGCGAGTAATTCTTGATTAATCGCACTTATTTCTTCTTTTGCTTTTTTTTCCCTTTGTGTGGCTTCTATTACCGAAAAAGCAAAAATTTGTAAGACAAAAAAGATTAATACCGTAAAAATATTTTGGCTTGGATGTGCGGCCATTAAGGTGAAATAATAAGCGCTATTAATGACCAGTAATATTACGATGGCTTGACGACGATTAAAATGTGCCGGTAATTGGCTTGCCACTAACGCAAATAAAATGGGAATAATTTGATAATTATCAAAATAAATTAGTATTAATAATAATAATACTTCAAATAATAACGTTAGGCTGAATTGTAAACGTGATTTTTTTATAGAAATGTTATTGAAAAATAATAAAATAAATGTAACTAAAGCACTCCCTTTCCAGAAAATCTCAAGGTTAAGCTCAGCGCGCTTTAAATAAATAAAACTCACTAATGCCCAAGTGAGTAATGCTGAAAAATAAAGAAAACCATCGCTACGAAAATTTTCTGGTAATAATTTCTTTAACATAATAAGAGACTTATTTACTTGTTTAAATTGTTTAAATTGTTTTTAGAGGACGCTGGTCATAAATTTATATAACCAGCTAACAAAACTTACTGATATTAAAACAGATTAATATCTATAGCGGTATTATCTTTTACATTAAATTTTGCGTCTTTATAGTCTGGCTGGCCAAATTGACCACCATTATTACTAAAGCCATATGCTTCTTTAGGAATGCCAAGCATATTTGTATCAAACTTATTATTGTCATTTTCATCTTGAATGAGTTTAATCGCGTATTCGCCTTCAGCAATATTTGAAAAAACGATCTTTTCTTGATTTTTCGTGACTTTTATTTTCGCTGATTTAACAGCATCACCTTGTTTATAACTCTCTTCATTTTTAAACATAGCAAGCATTAAGTGACCTTGCATTTTATTAATGTTTTTTATATTAACCGTTAATTCTGCAGCATTTGCATGTGTGCTTATTAATAATATTGTTGATAATGACGATATAACGCCAAGTAATGTTGTAGTGGTGATTAGGGTAGATGCTTTTTTTAGTGCTTTAAATAACATGATTATGTTCCTTTATGTTTGGTATAAATAATAATTTAGTTAAATGTTGTGTTTGAAGACAAGGATATAATATTCAATTTAGCTAGCCAGTGGATGTGCCAAAAGTCATAATATTTTGCTATTTCTAATATGACTTTTGGTGAAATGGGAAAATAATGACTTAAGGTTTAATCTCTTAACGCAACAGTTATGGGGAGTCGCATTGCCTTGATGGCTGGCAACAATCCTCCCAGTAAACCTATACAAGTGGTCAATAACATTGTTTGCAGCATTAAGGTTGGTGAAATACTAAAATTGAACATTATTTGACTCATATTGCTGGCATTTTGTGTGCTTGTTGTCCAATTATTAAGTAGCCCATATAAAGGTAAAACAGCAAGCAAACCACCCATTGTGGCGAGTAAAATAGCTTCGCTCATTATCACGCAGGCAATAGATAACGTCGAAAAACCTAAAGTTTTATAAGTGGCAATTTCTTTACTTCGGCTTGCTATTGCAGCAAACATGGTGCTAATTGCCGCAATAGTTGCGCCAATAGCCATAATAAGTGCAATGGGTAAACCTATCCAATTAACTAAACGATTTAATTTTTTTCCTTGTTCAGCAAAGAATGTTTTTTCTAAAATCAAACGTACATTTAGGCGTGGATCTGCTTGCCATTGCTTACTTAGTTTAGTTACGGTTTGATTTATATGTTGTTGATTAACTAAAGCTAAACGAAGCGATTGTATGGTGTTACCACGGTGATAATCGCTTTGTAAAATACCAATATCTGCCCATAATTCTGACTCGAAAACACTGTTGTTATCTGAAAAAACACCACTAATAAGCCATTGTGAATCGCCTAGCGTAATGGTTTTGCCAATGGTTAATTCAGGCATTTTTCGAGCAATTGCACGGCCAATTAATACTTCTCTTAAACCGCGTGTAAATTTACGACCTTTAATGAGTGTAAAGTTTGGTCTAAAGTGATAGGTGTTTTCGCTAATGCCGCGCAGTGATAAGCTAATACTGTCGCTAGGGTTTTGCGCTAAAGAGGGCTTATAAGCCGCGCTAACAAACATTTCAGCAGCAACCATAGGGCGATCTTTAGTATCGTGCTGTATTAGAGAATTATTAGCTAATAAGTTAACCTCAACAGGAAACATAACACTTTGCAGTTCTGAAACGGCACCCGCACGCATAACTAATAAAGTATTGCTTAACCCCGTTTTCTCCATGGTTTTATTCATTCCATCAGTCAAGGCTAAAATACTAAGGAGAACAGCGGCTACACAAGCAATACTTATAATGCTAATAGACGCACTAATAATACGCTGTGGGAAACTTTTAAAATTTATAAGGATCAATGTTAATGTGGTTTTTAGCTGTTTTAGAAAAATCATGCTTTAGCTCCTAAATTTTGACTAATGGCTAAACGGTAAATACTTAGTGCAGGGAAAATGGTACAAATAGCCGCAGCGAGAATGATTAGTGTGATGAGATGTATATAGTGTTGTGGTGCAATGGCAATGCCGGGTAACAAATCCGCCATCATAAGGCGGACGTTTGATAAGGTTAAATGAGCTAACAAGCTACCGATTAATGCGCCAATGCTTAAGGTAAAGAACGATTCTGCATACACCTGAGCGCTTAAAGACAAAGATGAAAAACCTAAGGCTTTCATCATCGCTATTTCAGATAAACGTTCACGTATTATTTGCATCATAGTATTACAAACGATCAGTAATAAAGTAAAAAATACTGCACTTAGCACAACTTTGATCACCATTGCCATATCGATAAATTGCTGGGCTTGCTCTTTTATAAAAACTTGTTCGCTAATGGTTCGCGTTGGTGAAGAAGAGTTAGCAAAATTGTCATCAATTAAATGCGCCACTGAGTCAATATTGGCAGACGCTTTTACTTTGATAGAAAACCAGCTAACAGTGTTTTGACTATACGCACGTGCTTGATCAAAATATTTATGCTGAAAAAATATTTTTTTATTATCGGTTGTATTATTTTTTCCATGATAAATCCCTGAGACAATAAATTCCCAAGTAAATAAGCCATCGCGGTTCATCCAAATAGAAGAACTCAGGGGCACAATATCACCAAGTTGCCAATGAAATTTTTTGGCTACTTCTTCACCAATAATTATTCCTGTACGTGTTGCTTGCCAGTTTTTTAATTGTGCAATAGGTAGTTGATATTCATCAAAAATTGAAAAATAGTTTTGTTTTTCAACGGCAGTAACGGCTAATTGATTTTTTTCGTTCTGGTAAAAACCACCAAACCAAGAGGCATAAGTTACCTTTTCAATGGCCGGGGTTATTTGAATTTTTTGTTGATAATTAATAGGTAAAGCACGAGTCATGGATATTTTGTGGCTAGTGATTAATCTCAAACTATCGGCATTGGTTATGCCGTTGTTAAGTGCATTATCAATACCTGCAAGTGTGGTGAATAAAAAAAAGGCAACCACAACCGATAATACCGTTAATACAAAGCGTGTTTTTTTACGTAAGCTGTTACGCCAAACTAAATAGAGTAAATTCATGAGTTAAGCTCCACAGTTTCTTTACACTCTTTACATTCATCGCTCGCAAGGTACTGTTCTAAATCGATCACTCGGCTGACATATTCACTCACTTTAAGATCATGACTTACCATAACAATGGTTTTACCAAATTCTTTATTGAGCTTACTAAGTAGTGTTAAAATTTCATTCGCGGTATCTCTATCTAAGTTACCTGTGGGTTCGTCGCAGAGTAAGATTTGCGCATCACTGACAATTGCACGAGCGATGGCAACCCGTTGTTCTTGTCCGCCTGAAAGTTCTTTTGGAAAATGCTTGGCTCGATCACTCATATTTACTAAAGCTAATGCCGTTTCAGCATGCTGTTGGCGCTGTTTTTTAGTTAACGGTGTTAATAATAAGGGTAATTCCACATTAGCTTGAGCACTAAGCACAGGCAATAAATGATGAGATTGAAAAACAAAGCCAATATTTTCGCTGCGCCATGTAGTTAATGCACTTTCACTTAATTTTGCAATGTTTATACCTTTAACTATCACCTCTCCTGAGGTTGGTTTATCTAAGCCCCCTATTAGATGTAAAAGTGTTGATTTACCAAGCCCAGAAGGTCCCATAATGGCAACAAATTCACCAGATTTTATTGTTAAATTAAAATTGTTGTGTACGACTACTTTGTTATTTCCTTTTTGATAGCTTTTATTAATGGTTTTTAGTTGAATCGAATTATTGTTGTGCATTATTGAGCCTTATTTTGGTGTAAATGGTAATAATAAATTTTATGGTTAAGTCAAAAGGTTAAAGTTGAAAAATTTGCGTTTAAAATATTTTGTTAATCGTGTTTTTATATTCACTGTTAACTTTTTAAAAAGCTTACTTTTACGCTCATATCAGGAAAGATACGTAGATCATTCGTTAATAATTTTATGCGTACTTTTATGCTGGCCTTTTGTCTGTCTGCGGTAGGAATAATAGCGGCAACTTCACTCTTTATTTGCCAGTCAGGATAAGCATCTAGTGTTGCGATTGCGCTTTGCCCTGCAAAAACCCTATTGATATAACTTTCACCAACTTCTACTTCTATCTCTAAAGAATTCATATCAACAATAGTGCCAACGCCTGTACGAATAGAACCGCCTGCTGATGAACCTGTTGAAATTAATTCGCCAACTTGGGCATTTTTACTGATCACAACACCGCTAAAAGGGGCACGAATTTTATGATGGTTTAATTGATATTGGGCTAAATCAAGGCGCTGATTGGCGAGTTCGAGTAACGCTATTTTATTTCTTCGTTGTGCTTTTAGCTGTGCTATTTTTACGGCGCTATCGTCAATTAATTGCTGACTGATTAACTTTTGTTGTAAAAGCGATTGGTTTCGTGACCAACGTTGTTGTTGATAAGTTAAGTTAGCACTTATTTCGTCTAAATTTGCTTTGCTGGCCGCTAAATCGGCTAATGCTAGTTGGTAAGATATTTTCGCTTTTTCATCATCTAATTCGGCTAACACTTGGTTTTTAATGACTTTTTGTCCTTCTTCAATATTGAGCTTTGTTATTTTTCCGGTAATACGTGAAGAAACAGTGGCAATACGGCGAGCAACGATATGACCACTAGCGTCGAGCACTTTTTCTGTGGTTGCTTGCGTTGATAAAGATGAATTGGATTTGCTCGCAATAGATAATGATTGCTGAGTTGCGGATTGATTTTTTACGGTTGCAGCTAACGGTAACTCTGTTATTTTGTTAAGCGTTTTATTAGTGAGACTAGCGTCTGTTTCTTTGGCGTTTATTTGTTGTGGCTGTAGATAAACAATATAAATTACTGCCAAAACGAGTAAGCTGATTATTAGCATTAGCTTGTTATTAAGTCTGCCGATGATATTGTTTTTAGTGACTGACTTTACACTCGCATGCGCGTTTTCATTGTTATTATTTCGGTTTATTTTTAGTGCAGCAATATCGATTGTGCGCTTAGCTGTTTTATCAGTCACAGTATTAACGGTTTTATGGGGCATGGTTATTCTCCTACTCACGATGTAGTAAAAGAATATATGTCAGGGCGTGAACAACACAGTGCCAAAAGTCATGAATCATTAGCCGCTATAAAAAGTAACACCTTTGTAACAACCAAATTATAAACAGTATGGATCGTCAGATATTTAAGATGAGTAACATGTACAATATTTCATAAACATTTTAGTTTAGTTAGCTGAATTATTATTTATAAGGTTTTATTGTGAATATAGTATCAATAAGAAACTCTGTTATTGTTTTTATCGTTTTATTTTTTACTAATCTGTCGTTTGCTAATATTGATAGAGTTACAGGTAAAACTTATGCCACGCGCTCAGAGGTTATTGCTCAAAATGGTATGGTTGCGACTAGCCAACCTTTGGCGAGTCAAATTGGGTTGGAAATTTTAAAAAATGGTGGCAATGCCATCGATGCCGCTATTGCTGCTAATGCTGCTTTAGGTTTAATGGAGCCGACGGGTAGTGGTATTGGTGGAGATTTGTTTGCTATTGTTTGGGACGCTAAAAGCAAAAAGTTATATGGACTTAATGCTAGTGGTCGTTCACCAAAAGCACTGACTTTACCCAAATTAAAGGCTGAGTTAAAACGTTTACATAGAACAACTATTCCACCTTATGGCATGTTACCTATTTCAGTGCCGGGTGCGGTAGACGGTTGGTTCGAATTACATAATAAATTTGGTCGTTTACCGATGGAAAAAATATTAGCGCCCGCAATTGATTATGCTAAAAATGGTTTTCCGGTAAGTGAGTTGATTTCTTATTACTGGCAAAAAAGTGTACCACGGTTATCTGCGCAACCAGGAAGTTTTCGAACAACATTCACGCTTAACGGTGAAGGGCCAAAAAAAGGACAAGTTTTTAAAAATCCTGAATTAGCGAATACGTTAACAAAAATTGCTGAGCAAGGTCGTGATGCGTTTTATCGTGGTGATATTGCCAAAGCTATTGATGCTTTCATGAAAAAAAATGGTGGTTACATACGTTATCAAGACTTAGCAGAGCATCATTCAACGTGGGTTGAACCTGTATCGACTAATTATCGCGGCTATGATGTTTTTGAATTACCACCTAATGGTCAAGGTATCGCAGCATTACAAATGCTTAATATATTAGAACGTCATGATCTTAGCAGTATGGGATTTTTATCGGAACAAAGTTTACATTTGATGGTAGAAGCTAAAAAACTAGTTTTTGAAGATCGGGCAAAATATTATGCCGATATGAGCTTTTATAAAGTGCCGTTAATGGGGTTGTTAAGCAAAGAATATGCAAAAACACGAGATGAACTAATAACCTCTGTAGCAGCTAAAAGAGTTGATGCGGGTAACCCCGCAATGTATCAAGGTGATACTATCTATCTTACTACGGCAGATAAAGACGGTAATATGGTATCACTTATTCAAAGTAATTACCGTGGTATGGGCTCAGGTGTAGTAGTGCCAGGTTTAGGTTTTGTATTTCAAGACCGAGGGCAACTTTTCTCATTAGATGAAACACATGCCAATGTTTATCAACCACAAAAACGACCTTTTCATACCATTATTCCCGCTTTTATCATGAAAGATGGTAAGCCATTTGTTAGTTTTGGGCTGATGGGGGGCGCGATGCAACCGCAAGGTCATGTGCAAATTGTTACTAACCTTATTGATTTTGGTATGGGTTTACAAGAAGCGGGTGATGCCACTCGGTGGCAACATTTTGGCTCAACTGAACCTACCCAAGCACAAGGTAAAACGTTAACGAGTGGTGGGGTTTTAGCATTAGAATCAGATATTCCTTATCAAACGGTGCGCGGATTAATGCAGCGTGGCCACAAAATTCAATTTGATTTAGGTGGCTACGGTGGCTATCAAGCAATAATGTATGATGCTAAACAGCATGTATATTATGGTGCGTCTGAATCGAGAAAAGATGGTCAAGCCGTTGGTTACTAATAATTAATACTCTATTTTGATGCCGTTATTTGATCACGGGTTTGTTGTACTAAATTGGCGCAATGCTCAACAAATTTATGCAGTGAATTAGGTAGTTGATCAAGTTCAATGGCATCAATTAAGTTTTTAACTTCTAAACCTAATTCAGTATCACCTTCAATTTTTAAACGGCGCTGAAAAAACAAAGTATCAGGATCTTGTTTCCTGCCCGCAATGAGTAATAAATCATCGCCAGTAGCGCTAAAACTAACATTTTCGTTCTGGTGATGTGGCTCTGTCATGATTAATTGTTCACCATTAAAGCTAATCAACCAATGCAGATTTAAATCAGTAATGGATATTTTCAACCATTTACCTTGTAAAAATTCAAAATCACCTTCTTCAATTGCCTCTTTAAAAATAGAATGCAAAGCAGGCAACATTACTTTTATTTGTAATGAAAAAGGGATCAATGATAGTGCTGGTCGTAAAATACTTGGCATTGCAATAATTGCTTTGTGGCGAAAATTAAGTGGTAATGCAAGCAACGAGATATTTGGTAGTTTATTCAAAGATGAAGTAATCGATAAAGAGGGTAAATTAAGCAAAAGGCATCCAACGATTTTTTATAGTTTAACAAACGTCAAATTTAGCAATATTCAACAAAATTTATTTGGCTTGGATCAAAGTTTATTAATTTGAGTCAAAAAAAGGTTAATTAAAAACTTATAAACTACGTGCATACTTTTCTATTTATTATAGCAAGAACAATAATTATGGAACTTTTATGTCCTGCAGGCAATTATCCTGCCTTAAAAACGGCGATTGATAATGGCGCTGATGCTGTTTATATTGGTATGAAAAACGATACCAATGCCCGTCATTTCGCTGGTCTTAATTTTACTGAGGGTAAGTTATTAAAAGCAGCTGATTACGTACACAAGCATGGTAAAAAACTGCATGTAGCCATTAATACCTTTGCACACCCAGGCGCGCAGCATCGCTGGCAACAAGCGGTGGACGATGCTGTTGCTATAGGTTGTGATGCCTTGATTATTGCTGATATAGGTGTATTAGATTATGCCGCTAACAAATATCCAGAAATAGAACGCCATGTTTCGGTACAAGCCTCTACCACAAATTTAGCGGCGATAGAGTTTTATCATCAAAATTTTTCGGTTTCTCGGGTTGTTTTACCGCGGGTTTTATCCATTCAACAAGTACGCCAATTAGCTAAAAATAGCCCAGTAGCACTTGAAGTCTTTGCTTTTGGCAGTTTGTGTATTATGTCTGAAGGGCGCTGCTACTTATCCTCTTATATGACAGGAGAATCGCCCAATACCGTTGGTGCCTGTTCGCCAGCTAAATATGTACGCTGGCAAGAAACCGAGCAAGGCTTAGAATCTCGTTTAAATAATGTACTTATTGATCGTTATAAAGATGGCGAGAATGCGGGTTACCCCACACTTTGTAAAGGTCGTTTTGAAGTTGATAACAATGTTTATCATGCGCTAGAAGAACCAACCAGTTTAAATACTTTAGAGCTGATCCCTGAGCTTTATAAAATGGGTATAGCTTCGGTAAAAATAGAAGGGCGCCAACGTAGTCCTGCGTATGTTGAGCAGGTTGCTCATACTTGGCGCGCTGCCTTAGACCGATATCAACAAAATCCAGGTCAATATCAAGTAGAAAATAAGTGGATGGCGACCTTGGCTAATCTTTCTGAAGGAACGCAGACTACCCTCGGTGCATATCATCGTAAATGGCAATAATCTTCTAAATTCAAATTAATTGAATTTAGATTTATATTTAGAATGAATAGGAAACCGCATGAAATTCTCATTGGGTGCACCGCAATTTTTCTGGCGAAAAGAAAATGTTGAACAATTTTACCAACAAGCGAAAGAAAGCAGTGCAGATATTATTTATGTGGGTGAAACGGTGTGTTCTAAACGTCGTGAATATCGCGAAAAAGACTGGTTAGTGCTGGCGCAAGAGTTAGCAACTACAGGTAAACAAGTGGTTATTTCAACGATGACTTTATTAGAATCGCCCGCAGAATTACAAGTATTAAAACGTTTATGTAATAACGGCGAATTATTAGTAGAAGCGAATGATTTAAGTGCGGTGCAGGTGATGAACGAGCTTAACATGCCCTTTGTGGTTGGCGCGGCTATTAATTGTTACAACCTTGCCACCTTAAAGGTACTACTTAAACAAGGCATGACACGTTGGGTGATGCCTGTAGAGCTTTCAGGTGATTGGTTAAAACAATTATTAGTTGAAGCTGAAGAAGAGGGGGTGCGCAGTCAATTTGAAGCTGAAGTGTTTTCATGGGGTTACATACCTCTTGCCTATTCAGCGCGCTGCTTTACCGCTCGTTCAGAAAATAAACCTAAAGACGATTGTCAATATTGCTGTATTAATTATCCGCATGGTCGACGCATGAATAGTCGCGAAGGACAGCGGGTATTTGTGTTAAATGGCATTCAAACTATGTCAGGCTATCAATATAATTTAATTAATGAAGTCAATGATATGCAAGCCATTGGTGTTGATATTGTGCGTATTAGCCCTGATAGCGAGGAGGCTTTTGAAAAGCTTAATGCTTTTCGCACACAGTTAACTGATCCTAAAAAATATCCGTTAGATGGTCAAAACGAATGCAATGGTTACTGGCATAAAATTGCAGGTATGTCAGTGCAATAGCTATGCTATAATATTGCCGCTTAATTTATAGTTCGTTGCATGCCTAACATGCTATGACAACTGAAAATAGATAAAACTTTAATAGATAAAAAATAGAGAAAAAGTATGTTTGAACTTCATTTATCTGAATTTACCCTTGAAGAATTTTTACGCGATTATTGGCAACAAAAGCCTGTGCTTATTCGTCAAGGATTTAAAAATTTTAGTGATCCTATTAGTGCAGATGAACTGGCAGGATTAGCGATGGAAGATGAAGTTGAATCACGACTTGTCTATAAAAAAAGCCAGCAATGGCAAGCTGAATTTGGCCCTTTTGAAAGCTATGATCATTTAGGCGAACAAGATTGGTCGCTGGTTATTCAAGCATTAGATAATTGGTCTGAAGACGCGGCTAAAATAATCGAACCTTTTCGTTTCATCCCGCATTGGCGTTTAGATGATTTAATGGCAAGCTTTGCCACTAAAGGTGGTAGTGTCGGCCCACATATTGATAAATACGATACTTTTATTTGCCAAGGTTCTGGCAGACGACACTGGCGTGTAGGCGATAAAGGCGATCATCAAGAATTTTCAGCGCATGAAGTATTACTCCACGTAGAACAATTTGACGCGATTATTGATGTTGAAGTAAACGCGGGTGATATTTTATATATTCCACCTGGTTTTCCTCATGAAGGTGTTTCTTTAGATACCTCGATGAGTTTCTCTGTTGGCTTTAGAACAACCTCAACAATGAATTTATGCAGTGGTTTAGCCGATCATTTGATTGATAATGAATTGGGTGATGAATTAATTGAAGATCCACAACGAAAAGCGATTAACTGTAGTGGTGAAATTAATAAGAGTGATTATCAATTAATTAAACGGCAGTTATCTAAAGTACTTGATAACGATTCATTAATGAAACAATTTATCGGTTGTTATTTTACTAAAGCGAAACACGATTTAGATTTAATACCCAATGATGAATCATTAGCAGCCGACGATATTAGTGAAATATTAACGACGAATTCATTAATGCGTTTAGGCGGTTTACGCGCTTTTTATTTTAGCGATACGGTACAGCAGGGTCTTTGTTATATCGATGGCAGTGAATACACCTTTGCTGCTGATATTGCCCCTGCAATACAACTGCTTTGTGATAATGTTGAAACAACACCAACACAACTTTTATCGTGGCATAATAATGATGATTTTATTACCTTTATTCGCGTTCAAATTAACGCAGGATATTGGTATTTTTCCGAGTAAATTCAATCATATATAACGGTTGAGATACTGAAACTAGTTCAGCATTACAATATTAACTGCCAACATTAATTGTCAAGATGGCAACATTATTTGTCAAGATGGCAACATTATTTGTCAAGATGGCAACATTATTTGTCATCCTGACGAAGGTCAGGATCTTAAGCTAGCAACAAAATATATTTAAGGTTTAAACTATGCGTTTAGATAAGTTTATCTGTAAAAGCACTGAACTCACCCGCACCGAGGCTAAAAAACTACTTAAAAGCGGTGAAGTTAAAGTTAATGGTGAAGTGATTAAAAATCCTGCTACGCAAGTGCATGAAAACAATACTATTACTTTAGATAATGGTGCAAGTGAGCAAACCCTTAGCGCTCGTAAATCACGCTATATTATGATGCATAAACCTCAAGATACTATTTGCTCTAACGTTGATGAAATTTATCCTTCTATTTTGCATTATATAGAGGTTGATAAAGCCTTTGACCTGCACATAGCAGGGCGTTTAGATGCAGATACTACAGGTTTAGTGCTAATAACTGATGATGGTCGTTGGTCACACAACATTATTTCACCGAAAAAAGATTGCGCTAAAACCTATCGCGTATGGTTAAGAGATTTAATCCCAGAAGAAAAACAAATCACTTTAATTGAACACTTTAATCAAGGTATTCAATTACAAGGTGAAAAAACGTTAACAAAACCTGCCATCTTAGAAATTATTACCAAAGAAGAAGTACTCCTAACCATCACCGAAGGTAAATATCATCAAGTTAAACGCATGTTCGCTGCAATTGGCAATAAAGTTGTGGGTTTACATCGAGAGAAAATTGGTGAGGTAATCCTCGATGCTGAACTTGAATTAGGTCAATGGCGTTATTTAACAGAACAAGAAATAAAGAGCTTTCATTAAGGCAACTTTTCATTTACCTTTTTGACTATAAAATCTTTATAAAAAATTACGACAAAGGCAAACAATAACATTTTTTGTGATCGTGTTCGTCGCGCTCAAGGCAATCAATTCATCTTCAAAAGTTGTGATGTCTTAAGTGCTTGTGCAAATGAAGTAACAGTTGATTTGTAATCTCTAAAATTAAAATACCCATTATTTAATTTAATTAGTAATAAGAGCTTAATGTGGATAACATTAAGCTCTTATTTTTTTAATTCAGTCTTTATATTGAAACATTTACCTTACCCCACTTTTTTTAGAACATTCATTTTTACAATTTTAGCTTTACTTGCTTTTGCAGCTAACTCTGTTTTATGCCGTCTTGCATTAGGTGAACAAACTATCGACGCCGCAAATTTTACTATTTTGCGTTTAGCCTCTGGCATCGTTACATTGTTAATTATTTTATTTTTTTCTCAAAACATTAACGCTAAAGACAAAATAACTAACATTCCCGTATCTATCAATTCACTTAAAGGCAGTTGGACGGCAAGTTTATTCTTATTTGTATATGCGCTATGTTTTTCGTTTGCTTATGTCAGTTTAGAAACGGGAAGCGGGGCTCTGATCTTATTTGCTGCGGTGCAAATTACCATGATCTTGCGTGCAGTTTTTGCAGGTAATAAACTCCATTTTATTGAATGGTTAGGATTATTACTTGCTTTTGTGGGGTTTGTTTACCTTATTTATCCAACAATTAGCACGCCATCAATATTGGGTTTTGTCTTAATGACAATTGCAGGTGTTGCGTGGGGTTTTTATACATTAAAAGGGCGAAATTCTTCACAACCACTAACGGATACGGCTTATAATTTTTTACGTACTTTGCCATTGGTATTACTCTTAACGATACTAAACTTGCACAGTGGTTATTATACTTCTACAGGTATTTTTTACGCCATTTTATCGGGGGCTATTGCTTCGGGAATTGGTTATTCCTTGTGGTATGCTGCATTATCAGGGCTTTCAACTACGCAAGCAGCTGTAGTGCAATTGTTAGTACCTGTTATTGCCACACTGGGCGGAGTGATCTTGGTTTCTGAGACCATTAACCAACGATTTGTTATTTCGTCGGTTATGGTTTTAGGGGGAATTTTGTTGGTGATGCTAGCGAGTTACAAACAAAAATTATTAATGAATAAAATCAACTAATCCTATCATAAGAAAAATCAATAAGATCAATATTACATAATATTAGCGAAGACCTTATAGGAAAAGCATTCAGTAGGAACTTTATTTTCATAATTTTCATAAATCAGTTTATTGCCTAATTTAATTATTTAGCTAGCTCGACTAATACCGCAGTATACATTTTTAAGTTTAATACAAATTGCTTCATAGTAATAAACTCATGTTCTGAATGCCCAGTATAAACGGTATTTGGCATTGAAGGGCCGAAACTTACCGCATGTGGAAATAAACGTGAGTTAGTGCCACCGCCAATAGCAATAGGTTTAGCATTTTTAATACCCGTGAAATAGGTAAAAACTGATAAAAGGGTGTCAATTTGTGGTGCATCAGTTTGTATCCAAGGTTCACCAATATAATTATTTAAGTTTGTTAGTGTAAATTCGTTTTTTTGCTGCCATTGCTTTAGTGTGGTATTAATTTCGGTCTCTAATTGAGTTTTAGTTTTACCGCGAGGGCGTCTTAAATTTATATTTAGTTCAATTGATTTTATGGTTTTATCATCATTAATGTGTTGTTTTAAAACGGTAGGCGATACCGTCATTTTTCCCATAAAATCATCGCTATAAGCAATATTACCAAAATTATTGCCGTATAAATCAATGCCTAAATTATCATTTAAAAAATTAACCAGTGCGCCACTTGCCGTATTCGGCCAATGTTTAAAGGCTAATAACTTGGCAATATGGGTAATGGCATTTACACCATCTTCAGGTTTAGATGAATGGGCTGATTTTCCTAAAGCAGTAATGGTTAAATTATTATCTTTTAAGGTAAAATCAAAATTAACGCCTTGGTATTTTTGCGCTGCATGCATTAATTTATCAAGTAAATTAACATCGGCATTGGCAATAACAATTTTAGCGTCTTCAGGAATTTGACTGCCAAAAAAACCACCCGTGAACGATTTAACATAGCTTTGGCTAGTGATTTTAGCGGGTAAATATTTTGGTTCAGGAAAGGTCATGCTAATAGTGCCATAACCTTTTTCTGCGCTTACCACAGGATATTCAGCATCAAGCGTGATATTGATATTAGGTAAAGAATGGTTTTTTACATACTTTTTAATCGGTTCCCAATCTGATTCTTCAGCTAAATAAACATATAATTCAATACGTTTAGATAATTTAACTTTTTGATCTTTAATTGCTTTCATTGCGTATAAAACGCTGGCAATTGAGCTTTTGTCATCTTCAGTGCCGCGGCCTAATAACTTACCAGGTTCTGAGGTAAGATCTAAATCAAATGGTGATTGAGCCCATTTGTTTGGGTCAACCGGTTGCACATCACCATGCGTGATAATGCCAATGCGTTGACTACTGTTGGTAATGTTGGTATCGCCTAAACCAATCACAACGATGTAGCCTTCGTCTTTGTAATCAAAACCTAAAGCCTGCGCCTGCTGTTTTAATGCTTTTTTAAAGCCAAGATGGGCAGGATTATTTATTACTGAGACATTTTTTTGAGCCACAGTATTATAACTTACTAGTGTTTTTAAGGTATTAACCATGTCTTGCTGGTATGTTTTTGCGGCATAATCTGCGGTTGTTTTTGCTAATGGGTTTATAGATTGGTTAGCCAGTGTTGATAAGCATATAAGGCTAGTAGTTATTCCCATAAAAAGAGTGAATTTTTTTAACATAAAAATATCCTTGGTATTGAAAAATATTGTTTTATTCAATGCTTATTTTTTAGTTGGAGAAAGGGTATTAAACTTAGCCATTTGTTCTTCGGTAGCGGGTAACTGATGGTTAGCTTTCCAATGACTATAAGGCATGCCATAAATTTTCTCACGAGCAGAGTCAATATCTATTTCCACACCTAATTTTTCTGCCTCACTTACTGTCCATTTTGAAAAACAATTTCTGCAAAAGCCAGCGGTGTTCATTAGTTCTATATTTTGCACATCTTTACGGCTATCTAAATGCGCTAATAAACGACGAAAAACCGCAGCTTGTATTTCAATTTCTTTATCTGAGTATGTACTATTGTTCATTATTTTCTCTAGTTATAGGAGGTATGGTGGTGATATTAGCGTCTTCATCTATTGGTGGAGGTGGACGCTTATAGCGACGAATTTGTACGATCATACCTAAATAAGGATGATCAAAATAATGAATTTCTTGACTGATCACCCGTCGGTTTTGCTTAAAGTTAATTAATTTTAATGGGGACTCTTTTTCTGCACTTATTTGTGCTGAAGTTGAAATTAGTTTTATCGAATCACTTGCTTGCTCTGCTAGTGTTTTGTTTAATATGGTAAAATCAGCGGTTATATATAAGTAATGATTTAAATGCACTTTAAATAAACCTTCCAAAAACCAAGGTTGTAAAGGTGGTTGTGGCTTTTGTATACCAAGTGATTGTTCAAGCTTTTCAGTTTCACTGTAGATTTTTAAAGTAAGTTTATCTTTATTTGTTTTATTGTTTTCTAATTTATTAGTTAGCCCATCAATTATTTCATCACTGCTTTTATCAAAATGAGTTAACTGCGATAGAATAGTTGCTAGCCGTGCATTGATAGCTTGTTGATATTGTTCTTCTTCACTTAAAGGCGCAACGGCCAATGGTTCAGCAAGTTGTTCTGTTGGCTGTTGGTTAAGTATTTGTTTTGATAGTTCGTTATCATAAGCAGTACCATCATTGTTTAGTAATTGCTCATTTTTTGCTTTAATTTGTGCCTGTTGGCGTTCTTTAGCTGCACTTATTGCGTTATTGTATTGTGTTAGTTTTTGTTGATAATCAGCTGTTAAATTATCACCTGCAAAAATGTGTAACGGAATAGCTTTATTTCGACCTTCTGGTGCTAAACGCCACCCCAAATGTAATAGTGGTTTAAATGTTTTACTCCAACGTAACTGCTTTACGATATCGTTAAGTTGCAATGACGAACTATTTAATAGGTATGGATTTTTGCTATAAACATTTTCTGCAGCATCAATAGTGCTTGGCACTTTATCAACAGTAAAATTGTTGTTGTCAAAATCTGGATCTTGCCTTTTTAATTGCGCTAAAACTTCATTCGATAATTGGCAAACTTGTGCCTGTGAATTTTCACTGTGTTTTGGTAAATGATCTTGAGTTAAATTAAATTTTAACAGGCTAAATACTTGCTCTGCTTCGGCCACTAAGGCTTTTATTTCTGGACTTGGCGGTTCAAAAAAAGGTTCTAAGGGTTGTTCAAATTCGGATCCTACAACCTCTTCTTTTATTTGAACGCTGGGGTTGTTATTAACAAGTGTATTAAGGTTTTCAACAGGCGAGTTAATCGTTGTATCACTAGTCAGTGTTTCGCTTTCAGAGTTATTATTGTTTAAAAATTCATCGAATGGTAATTGTTCAATTTCATCAAGAGACAGACTTTGAAAATAAGGCGGTGGAGTAGCCGCTTGTTCAAAGTAGTTTTGTTGAAAATGATTTTGTTCAACACTGGAATCACTGCATACCGGAAGTTGTAATTTTAATGTACTAGTATCGGGTATTAAAAATGGCTGTAGTAGCTCTATTACACGCTTAGTGCGACGTTTACGGTTCAATGTTTGATCATATAATTTGGCCGTTACTGATAGAGCATCTTGTGGAAATTGTTCTTTTAATTCACTTTTATCGCCTAATTGTCTAAATAAAATCACTTCGACTTCAAACCAGCGATCTTTATCGTATTTGGTTGCTGCTACAGCAGTTTTTGTTATTGGACTCATGGTACCAATAAGTAAAAAGCCGATTAACAGAGACTTAATTAAGGTGTGATGTTTAGCTGATGTTAACAATATTTATCCTATGCAAAGTGGTTATTCATTTTATGTTATTGCTATATGCTTTGGTGTCATCAATTTTACTTTGTTTGCATTTATCTTATCAAATTTTAAAGCATATGAATTCAAGGTTTTTAAATTATTTTTTGCTAAACTTTTTATCTTTTTTTGAAGAATTTGCTGGGTCAAATTCATTTAACATGGCAGTGATTAATATAAAACGGTCTTTAGTTTCAATACTTTTTTCACTACCTTTTAGTATAAATTTAAGTTTGGTAGGTCCATCCATTTTATACTTTGTTGGCTGCGCTTGGATTAATGCGATGATCATCATCGGGTCGATATTAGCGGTAGGGCTAAACTCAATACTGCCTCCATTTTCACTCGCATCAATGCGAACAATGCCTATTTTTTGGGCTTTAAGTTTTAATTTGGCTATCTGCACTAAATTTTTAGTCGCTTGTGGTAATAAGCCAAAACGATCAATTAATTCTACTTGAATTTCATCTAACTCATCGTTGCTTTTACAACTGGCAATACGTTTATACAGGCTTAAGCGCAGGCTAACATCAAAAATATAATCTTCAGGAATGAGTGCGGGTACGCGTAAATCAATTTCGGTTTGTTTACGAGTGACTTGATCAAGCGATAATTGTTTGCCTTCTTTTAATGCGGCAACGGCATCGTCAAGCATCTCCATGTATAAACTAAAGCCAATTTGACTCATTTGACCGCTTTGATCTTCACCTAATAATTCACCGGCGCCTCGAATTTCTAAATCGTGCGTTGCTAAGGTAAATCCTGCGCCTAAATCTTCAAGCGAGGCAATTGCGTCTAAGCGTTTTTTCGCATCTTTGGTCATACGTTTAGGATATGGTGTTAACAAATACGCATACGCTTGATGATGTGAGCGACCAACACGACCGCGTAATTGATGCAATTGCGCTAAACCTAAGTGATCGGCTCTGTCCATAATAATGGTATTAGCACTGGGTACATCGATACCCGTTTCAATAATGGTGGTGCACACCAGTACATTAAAACGTTGATGATAAAAGTCGCTCATTACCCGTTCTAAATCACGTTCGCGCATTTGTCCGTGTGCGGTAACCACTTTTGCCTCGGGCACGAGAGTTTGTAGATCAAGTGCTGTTTTTTCAATCGTTTCAACGTTGTTATGGAGAAAATATACCTGACCACCGCGTAAAATTTCACGAAGAATTGATTCGCGAATTAACGCATCATCTTTTTCATGCACAAATGTTTTAACCGCCAAGCGTTTTGCTGGCGGCGTGGCGATAATGGATAAATCGCGCATGCCGCCCATAGCCATATTTAAAGTACGAGGAATAGGTGTTGCGGTAAGTGTTAAAATATCTACATTGCTGCGTAGTCGCTTAATTTTTTCTTTTTGTTTTACGCCAAATCTATGTTCTTCATCAACAATTAACAAACCTAAGTCTTTGTAAATAATGTCACTTTGTATCAGTTTATGGGTGCCAATTAAAATATCGACATGGCCACTGGCAACTTTTGCGATAACTTCTTTTTGTTCTTTCGCGCTTTTAAAGCGAGATAACACTTCAATATTTACTGGCCAATTGGCAAAGCGATCACGGAAATTGTCAAAATGTTGCTGAGCAAGTAGGGTAGTTGGCACTAAAATGGCCACTTGTTTGCCGTCGTTTACTGCAACAAACGCAGCGCGCATTGCTACTTCGGTTTTACCAAAACCGACATCGCCACAGACCAATCTGTCCATCGATTTTGGGCTGCGCATATCGCCCATTACCGCATGAATGGTTTGCTCTTGATCAGTCGTTTCTTCAAAACCAAAACTGTCAGCAAAAGCGCGATATTCTTCTTTATTTAATTGATAATGATGACCATGTGAATTTTCACGTTTTGCGTAAATATCGAGTAATTCAGCAGCAACATCACGAATTTTTTCAGCGGCTTTACGTTTAGCTTTGCTCCACGTATCGTTGCCTAACTTATGTAAGGGGGCATTTTCAGCGCCCGAATAGCGACTAATTAAATGTAAAGAAGCAACGGGCACATATAATTTTGCCTCATTAGCATAACTTAGTGTTAAAAACTCTGTGGTTAGGCCACCCGTTTCAAGGGTTTGTAAACCCATATAACGGCCAATACCATGTTCAATATGAACTACCGCTTGGCCAATTGAAAGTTCTGCCAAGTTTTTGAAGATTATATCGCCGTCGTTTGCTTGTTTTTTGCCGCGCCGGCGTGTTTGGCGAACTCGGTCACCTAAAAGCTCTGTTTCGGTAATCAGCGCAATTTGTTGCTTGTTTTCATTAACAATAAAGCCGTTAGTTAAACTATTCACGACTAAACCAAAAGGTTCATCACTGACAATAAAATCATCAATATGGCTAAATAGAGCTGGCTTTATTTGCGCGCGTTCAAGTAGCTCTAACAGTGTTTCGCGTCGACCTTGGGTTTCCGCGATAAAAAGTATTTTATTATGTTTTTTTGAGCTTAAACGGCTATTTATAATGGTCGCAATAAAGTCGTTGAGTGCACTAAAAGGCTGCTTTAGCTGTGCGTTAACGGCAAGTGCTGGTAATGGTGTGATCGGAAAATGCACGTCGCCAGCTTTTTTACGCGGGCGCTTTGCTGCAACCAATTCAATTTGAGTGCTATTTTCTGACTCAACTATTTGCTCTGTTTCGTTTGCTTGTTTGCTCTCAGTTAACGCGAGGGTGCTAGCAATAGTGATACGGTTAAAACGTTTTAACTCACCATAAAGCTCATCGGCCTGCAAAAACAACTGTTTAGGGGCTAATAAGGGACGAGTTGGGTCGTAACGTTTATTATCATAACGGTAATTAATGTCGAGCCAATATTGTTCAAGGGCGTGGTCAATATCACCTTGAATAATTATTTGGGTTTGCTCGGCTAAATAATCGAATAAGGTATTAGTTTGCTCGAAAAATAATGGTAAGTAATACTCAATACCACTCGGTAAAATACCGTTACTAACTTGATGATAAACGGATTCTTTTTCGTTGTTTGTCTTTAAGTGTTCTCTATATTGACTGCGAAATAAATTAATTGCCGTTTTATCTGTTGGAAATTCATGTGCAGGCAGCAGATCTATTTTTTTTACTTTGTCGGTAGAGCGTTGGTTATCTGGATCGAATAAGCGAATTTCATCAATTTCATCATCAAAAAAATCTAAACGAAAAGGTTTGTTGCTGCCCATAGGGAATAAATCAACAATGGCACCACGTACTGAAAATTCACCATGTTCCATTACTTGGTCTACACAGCGATAGCCACTGGCTTCTAATTCCTTACGTAATTGGTGAAGATCCTTTTTATCACCTTGCTTTATTAATAAACTGTTTGCTTCTAAAAACTGTTTTGGTGCTAATCGTTGCATCAGCGTATTAATTGGTACAATAACAATACCTTGCTGCATACGTGAAAGCTGATAAAGCGTGGTTAAACGCTGAGAAATAATGTCTTGATGCGGCGAAAAATTGTCATAAGGTAATGTTTCCCAATCGGGAAATAAACAAATAGATATTGGTGATTGTTGCGCGTCGACCAAACTTAACAGTTCATGTTCTAGTCGTCTTGCTGATGGTGTGTCTTGGCTGATCAGTAATATTGGCGCATTACTTTGTTGTGCCGCATTATAAATAGCAAGGCTGGCACTACTACCATAAAGATTATGCCATGTTTTTTTATCAGCATTTTTTACTGATAATGGTGACGACATAGATAAAAGCGGATTAAAAAGTGAGACAACTGAGCTCATAATGTGTTTATTTTGAGTTAATTAAAAAACAGCGCGTATCTTAACATGAAGATTTATAGATGAGGAATGAAATTCAGGAAGTTAAAGAAGACGTTAAAGATTCTGACCTGGGTCAGGCTGACGAAATTCTTCTTTTAGAGTGACTAAATTTTTTCGATTAGCGTTAACTTAGCCATTGGCAAAAAGCGTAACCACCAGAGCTAACATTAAAAGCCAAAAGCCTGATAATAACTGCCCAAAAAGCACCTGCGACTTATTCTTTTTAACTTGAGGAACACCGCGCTGAAGTATTCTATTAAACCAAATAGGGAGCAAGGGATTAACATTACTGCATTGATATAGTGTCAATGATTATATTCAAAAGCGGTTTAGCATTATTATTAATGGCTATGTTCTCTTTAGTTGTTGCTAAATGCATAATTGGTTGATTTTTAATTACTTTGTAGGTCGCTGCTTACGTTACAAGGATGTAATTTATTAGACAATGCAGGAGCATATTGTCCTGCCGCGACAAGGTAAGCTTATTATGCTTTGTTGTGCCTCGTTTCACTCGTGACAATCTACAATAAATTTTATTTAGCAACAGTTGTGTACAACATAGCCTTATTAATATTTTATTGACGAAGATGCCAAGCCACTATTTATGAAAACATTAGTTGCGCATAACGAGCCAAACCAGCGGTAACACTACCGAAATGATCGCCCACAACGAGTTTTTTGTGTGGAAATTGGTTTTGTAAAAATTTTGCCAAAACAGGTGACTTTGCGGTGCCGCCCGTCACAAAAATAACATCAGGCTGACAACTCGCTTGCCGTACACATTCATGCATTAATTCGCCAATAGCAGATAATTCACGTTGATTGGCCGTTAATAACGTATTTTGATCAACTAACGCAGATAAATTATCATCAATATAACTCAAATCAATGGTGTGATTTGTTTGATCTGATAGTCGTATTTTTGCTCGTTCAGCATCATTTACGACTTGATAACTTAGTTTTTCTTTATATACTTTGATTAACCGTGCAATTTCTTTAGGGCATTTGGCATCAAGTGCTAGTTCAGTTAAATATCGACCGTTCGCGGCGCTGTAAAAATCGGTTTGTTCATTAATATTGTTTATAGCTACCGCTTGCCAATAACTATTGGTTGGAATTGGTTTTCCTGTTTTTAAAAAGCCTTGCATACCTAATTGCGGCATAATGCCTTTTAAAGCGAGTTGAATATCAAAATCGTTACCACCAATACGTTGCCCACTATAACCCAGTAAATGTTGATCACGATTTAACTGTGATTTGAATTCAGGTGACATTATTAGCATAGAACAATCAGTAGTGCCGCCACCAATATCAACAACAAGTACTTTACTTTGTTGGGTTAAACTTGCTTCAAATTCAAGGCCTGCTGCAACGGGTTCATATTGAAATTCAACATCACGATAGCCAACTCGCTTAGCCGCATTACTTAAAATTGTAATTGCTTGCTGATTACTTTCTTCACCTTTTAACCCTTGAAAATTAATGGGACGACCGATCACCGTTTGAGTAACTTCGCGTTGTAAGTTTTGCTCAGTTAAGGTTTTAATATGAGCCATCATTACAGCAACAATATCTTCAAAAAGATCTATTTGTTGAGGCAATAAGCCACTAGCACCAAGGAATGATTTAGGTGATTTTAAATAATAACCTTCATCGGGCTCTTCTAAATAGTGGGCAAGTGCTTGTTGACCAAAGTGTAGGTCAGTAGGTATGCCATCAAGTCGCAATTCTCGTAAAACACTATTACCTTTTTGCAATTGGCGTTGGCGTAATTTTACAAAAAGTGATTGCTGATGGGGGGATAATTGTTGATGTAAATGATTAACAATAATGTCTCGGCTAGGAGAATATAATGTTGATGGCATATAAGTGCCATACTCCCCAAGTGATAAAACCTTAGGTTTTTGAGCTACCATTACACCAACGGCACAATTTGAAGTACCGTAATCAAAGCCAATCATTATTACTACCTAGTTAGCGAAAAAGGTTGCGAATAATACTTATTTAGCGGTAAATGTTCAAGTTTGCTGCTAAGCTTGTTTAATATTAGTGAATTTTAAAATGAGAAGGAACTTCATTATGACTATTGATACTTCCACCGCTTTTTATGATGTAATGTTTGATACTAATAAAGTGCAACAGCCAATGAATATATTGGAAGAAAAAGCGCTTGAACAAGTACGTACTGTATTAAACGAACCCGGACATTTAAAGAAACACATACCAACTTTACCTGCAATGTTAATTAAATTACTGGAAACGCTGAAAAACCCTTATTCCGATGTTTTTGATTTTGTAGATATTTTAGAAAAAGATCCCGCATTTGCCGCCGAAGTATTACGCGTGGCTAACTCTGCACGCTATTGTAAAGCTGATCAAGAAATACGCTCTTTAAAAAGAGCAGTTTCTTTGTTAGGACTTTCAGGGCTTTCAAAAATTGCAACGACCTTATTGATGGCAAGTGTTATTCCGTGTAAACCAATGTATTACAAAATGTTTGGGCGTCAAATTTGGGTACATTCTATGCACTGCGCAATCCTCTGTGAACTGTTAGCAGGAAGTCATGATGAAGACGAGTTTGATGCTTATTTTATTGGCTTAATACACGATATGGGGAAAATAGTTGTTTTTAATTGCTTGTGTGAGGCTTTAGGTATGGTGATGATAGATTGCTCGCCAGGCACTAAAATATTTAAGCAGCTAATGTCTGAAACATCCACTGAGTTAAGTGCCTATATTGCCAAAGAATGGCAACTACCGAAAATATATTGCGAAGCTCTTGCACAACAATCAATAAACCAACAATCAACAATAAAAGAAGCTGTCACACCTTTAGCTAAACTCTTGAATCAGGCAAATACTTTAAGTGAGGCTTATTTGATGCAAGTAAAGGGTATGGTAACTGACGATGAATTAGATCAATTGTTCACGTTATTTTCTTTTCACAGTAGCGCATGGCAACAATTTAGTGAATTAGCCGTTGAAATAGACACATCGGTAAATTAATTTTAATTTAACTAACAATTAGGGTCTGTTGATCTTTCATTTAAGTGTTTATTTAATAGTGTATCTAATAAATCCAAATTGACAGGTTTGGTAATATAATCATCAAATAATCCATTGGCTGATTGCATTTCATGCTTCATTGCGGCTGCCGTGATAGCAATAATGGGTTTGTTTTTATAATTATCCGTTTCTCTTAATTTCTGGGTTAGTGCTCTACCATCTATGCCAGGTAAATGAATATCCATCAATATTAGGTCAAAATTTTCATTTATAGCTCTGTTCCAGCCTGTTTCACCTGTTTTAGCTACATATAATGCATGTGGTTTTCGCTCGAAAAATGCGTACATAAGATCTCCGTTAGCAGGATTATCTTCTACGTAGAGAATTTTTTTAGCTGTTTTGCTCTTTTGGGCAGGCATTGTGTTTTTTGTTATATCTTTAGTTTGTTTGTCTGATATTTCTTTGAAATCCTTTGAAAGGGGGAGGTCAAACCAAAATTGAGTTCCATGTCCTAAAATACTATCAAAATTAATACTACCTCCCATCATTTCTATAAGTTCTTTGGTTACCACAAGACCAATGCCCGTTCCTTCGATATTCGACGTTTCTTGACCTAATCGGTTAAAGGCACCAAAAACCTTACTGCGCATACCTTCAGCGATACCCATGCCAGTATCAGAAATTATTATTTTTGCAGTATCATGTTTGGTTTGATGCCACTCAATGGTGATGCTACCGTTAGGCTTATTATATTTAATCGCATTACTTACTAAGTTAATAAGTATTTGTTTTAATTTCATATAATCAGCCATTACGGCTAAAACAAAATCTGATTTTATATGAATTTTTATATTTGTTGATAGGGCGATAGGGCGCATTAAGGTAGTTACATCACTTATTACTTTTGTTATCAGAATATCTTCAATAGATAACTCTAATTTTCCTGATTCAATCGCTGATAATTCTAATATGTCATTTATAAGGTTTAACAAATGATTTCCACTGGAAAGGATATAATTAACACTTTCTTTTTGATTGGTTGACAGAGGTGTTTGTGGATCACTTGTTAATAATTGACCAAAACCTAAAATGGCATTTAATGGTGTTCTGAGTTCATGGCTCATTGAGGACAAAAATTTAGATTTTGCTTGATTCGCTTTATCTGCTGCTTCTTTAGATTCAATAATGCTTTGCTCATATTTTCTTTGTTGTGTGAGATCACGTATAAAGGCAGAAAATTGAAAGTGTTCGTCGTATTTAACAAGCGATATTGAAATTTCGATAGGAAACTCAATGCCATTACTGTTTAAAGCGGTGATCTCAATGGGTTTAATAAAAAGTTTTGAATCGCCAGTTTCTAGACAACGTTCAACACCAGCTATATGTTGTGCTCTATATTTTTCAGGTATAATCAAGGTATGTAGTAATTGCCCAATGGCTTCATTCGATGACCAACCAAAAATTGCTTGTGCTCGTTTGTTCCAGCCTATAATAATGCCTGAACTATTAATTTGAATGGCGGCGTCCATTGCGGTATCAACTATGGTGTCTAAGCGTTTAGCATTTTGTTCAATGATCTGTTTTTTTACTTGTAATAATTTATTTGCTTTTTGTTGTTCTATTTCCATATTTTTAATGTGCGTAATGTCTGTTCGAATAGCAATATATTGTTGGGGTTTTCCTTGATCATTTACTCGAGGAACAATGGTAGAGGATACCCAATAAATTGAACCGTCTTTAGCTTTGTTTTTAATTTCACCCGTCCAAACATTACCACTGTTTATTGTTTGCCACATATTTTCAAAGAAAGCTTCAGTATGAAAATTAGATTTTATTATTCTGTGATTTTTACCGATAAGTTCAGCAAAAGTATATTTACTAATGTCTTCAAATTTTTTATTTACGTAAGTGATATAACCTTTCCTGTCGGTAATACTGACAATGGCATGTTCGTTAAGGGCTTGATGTTGAAAATGTTGTAATTTATTTGACTCATTAAGGTTTTGCGTCATCTTATTAATCGCTAAACTAATGGTTTGCATTTCATCGTCGGTGTTTAATTCTATTTTGGCGTTTAAGTTACCTTGTTGATAATCATTAATTGTTTTTATAACGGTACGAACATTACTGCGCAATGCTAATAGCAGAGCGATCATAAAATAAAGACATAATAACCATAATGTAATTGTTATGGCATAAACAATGCGCAATGAATTTACATTTGTGGCTATTTTTTTCTCAATATGAAGTTTTAATTCAGGAATAAATGTTGAGAATAATAATGTATAAATATCATTAATATCTTTAGACGCTTGCTTTATGACGTTAGTTGGCTGGTGTTCAAATTTTAAATTTTCAATGTCATGTTCAATAATGTTGAATAAGTCATATTTTATCTGCATTAATTGATTGTTCGCTTTGACCATTTTAAGTGTTAAATGAGGTAAATATTGACTGGTTTGGCGTACATTAAACGAAAATTCTACCAGTGTATTTTCTATATTGTGTTTCAAATCGTGTAATTGAAATTTTTGTTGTGACGTTAAATTTTTTGCTGAGAGTATGGGGATTATTCTTGAGACAAGAGCCTCTGTGCTTTCAATAACATTGGGAATAACATGTAAGGTGTTTTCAATAAGATAGTAAGCGGCTAAGTCGTTATTGGCTATTAACTTATATTGTTCGTTTTCTAATCGACCAACAAGTTTTAACTGCTTAATTAAGAGTGTGTGTTCAATAAAATCTTGTTCAAAGGAACCATTGCCATGGTTTTTGTTTGTTGCCTGCCAAAGTTGTATTAGTAACTCATATTGAGTATTTAGCTGTGGGTTTGATCTTGTTTTACTCGATGAAATGAATTTATCGAGTGCACTTTTTACATCGTTATCTATTTTAGAAAATTCTTTTTTTATAGCTATATCATCACCCATGCTTAAAAAGTAAAGGGATAATTCTCGATGTTTTTGCAACAAATGAACAAGCTTTTCTCTTTTCGTTAATCTGGTTACCCCTTGTAGCTCTAACCTTGATAATTTTATGTCTTTACTCATAAAATCAAATAACGAGAATGACAAAAACGATAAAGCCATTAGAATAATAAGCGACAGTAGTATGATTTTCCGCTGATAAGTTAGCTTATTCATCAGTTTAATTGCAGGATTAAAAAAATTTATTACCATTGGTTAAAATTCCATACAAAGTTAAAGGGCTTTTGCTTTGTTGAACAGTGTTTATCAGTAGCACCTTAGGTTGTTATTTTTAGCAAGCAATTTTAAATATAGCAGAGATTAATGGTTATATTTAAATTTCGCTCCAGCAAAGATAATTATATTGCTAAGTAAGTTACTTTAATAAATTAATACTTTAGGGTCTGTTGATCTTTCAGTTTATAGCTTTGTTGCACTTGAAAAAGATGGCAATCGAGGCGCCTAATGTAATGTTTGGTTGTTGCAAATGCACATTAAGCAACAAAGAGTGATACTTTTTCAAGGCAACCCAAGGGGCTATGACTATTTTTCAAGCTAACATCGTTAAAAATGGTTAAAGTAGAATGACTACATTGCACAATTTTTGCCTTGTTATCTTAAAAAATAGCCTATAGCAGAGACTAAAATGAAAGATCAACAGACCCTAACCTTTTAAAATGCAACACGAGAAAATCTCGTCCCCCTGAACTTGTTTGAGGGGGTTGCGATTGTATATTTACTGTATTCATGTGAAAAATGGCAAAAATAAATTTCATACGTTTTACTTATGTTTTAACTAAGTGCTAAGCTTATAGCAACTTAACTAATTCTTTTCATGCGTAGGTTTTTATCATGTCATTTTCATCTTTTATTCCGCCACAACGTACTTTAATGGGGCCTGGTCCCTCTGATGTTAGCGCTCGAGTTTTATCAGCTTTGGCACGACCCACCATTGGCCATTTAGACCCAACGTTTGTTGGTATGATGGATGAAGTTAAAGCTTTATTGCAATATGCATTTCAAACTAAAAATAAATTTACTATTGCATTATCTGCACCAGGATCAGCGGGTATGGAAGCGTGTTTTGTAAATTTAATCACGCCCAATGATACCGTAGTTGTTTGCCGTAATGGTGTTTTTGGTGCCCGTATGATCGAAAACGTGCAGCGACTTGGCGCAAAATGTGTGATCGTTGATGGTACTTGGGGTAGAGCCGTTAGTCCCCAGCAACTCGAAGATAAATTAATACAGCATCCAGAAGCTAAGTTTGTTGCGTTTGTTCATGCTGAAACATCAACGGGGGCATTATCTGATGCAAAAACTTTATGCAGCATTGCTAAAGCACACGACTGTATTACCATTGTTGATGCGGTTACCTCTTTAGGTGGCGTTGAATTAGCGGTTGATGACTGGCAAATTGATGCGGTGTATTCGGGTAGTCAAAAATGTTTGTCGTGTGTACCTGGCATTTCTCCGGTAAGTTTTAGTGAGCAAGCAGTCGATATTATTCAAAATAGAAGCACTCCCGTATCAAGTTGGTTTTTAGATCAATCATTAGTGATGGCGTATTGGTCGGGTGAGGGTAAACGTGCGTATCATCATACTGCGCCGGTTAATTCTTTATATGCATTACATGAATCATTATTAATGCTTCAACAAGAAGGTTTAGAAAACAGTTGGGCGCGTCATCAGGCACAACATCAAAAACTGGCTAAAGGGCTAACCGCATTAGGGTTAGATTTTATCGTACCAAGTGACGAGCGTTTACCACAACTTAATACGGTAGCTATTCCACAAGGTGTCGACGATGCTAAAGTACGTGCTTATTTACTTAATGAATACAATCTAGAAATTGGTGCCGGTTTAGGCCAGTTTGCTGGGGAAGCATGGCGTATTGGCTTAATGGGATATACGGCAAAAAGCGAAAATGTAGCATTATGTTTGGCAGCTTTGCAAAGTGCCTTGCTTAAATTTGGTTAATGAGCTTTTTTCGGTAAAATATTTTGTGTTCGAGTATATAGGGCGTACTATATACTCTCAAATTATCTAATGTGATTGATTATACTAAAATAAACAACACGTTATAATCTTTAGCCTAAAACAGGAGATTTAAGTGAAAAGCTATTTCATGAGTGCGGTTACCGCATTATTATTTTTATCCATCTCAGCCAAAGCCGAAATTCTTCAACCCGTAGATAAGCCTTACCCGGGCATTATAAAATTAAACGTCGATGCCACTGATTTAAGCCATCGTATTTTTCAAGTTAAGGAAAGTATTCCTGTTACCTCAGGTAAATTAACCTTATTATATCCAGCTTGGATCCCCGGCCATCATTCCCCTGTAGGACCTATTAATAAACTTGCAGGCTTAAAAATAACGGGCAATGGTGACACTATAAAATGGCAACGTGATCCCGCTAATGTTTATGCCTTTAATTTAAATATTCCAGCAAATGTTGAGCAAATCATCGTAAGTTTTCAATTTCTTTCGCCACAAAATAGCCATCAAGGACGCGTGGTGATGACGCCTGAAATGCTTAATTTACAGTGGAATACCGTTGCTTTATACCCTGCAGGTTATTACACCCGAAATATTCAATTTTCGCCTAGTGTTGTATTACCCAAAGATTGGCATTTTTCCACCGCACTTACCTTAAAAAATCACCATAAAAAGCGTATTCAATTCAAACCTATTGATTTTGAAAACTTAGTTGACTCACCCATGTTTGCTGGTCGTTATTATAAAAAAATTGCATTAAATGATAGTAAAACAACACCTATTTATTTAAATGTATTTGCTGATAAACAAAAAGATCTTGAAGTAACTAAAGAAGGATTAGCGGCGCATCAAAATTTAGTTGAACAAATGAGTAAAGTTTATGGAGCTTATCATTTTGATCATTATGATTTTTTACTGGCATTAACCAGTAAACTTGGTGGTATAGGAATGGAGCATCACCGTTCGAGTGAAAATAGTGCGAAACCTTATTACTTTACAGATTGGAAAAAATCGTGGTTAGACCGTGATTTACTCGCCCATGAATTTAATCATTCTTGGGATGGTAAATATCGTCGCCCAGCTAAGTTATGGACCCCTACTTACAATCAAACCAAAGAAGCTAACGGTTTGTGGGTTTATGAAGGGCAAACCCAATTTTGGGGTCAAGTGTTTTCTGCCCGATCGGGTTTATGGAGTCATGAACAAGCGATGGCTGTTTTAGCCAACTTAGCAGCGACTTATGATAAAGGTCGCCCTGGCATGCAATGGCGAAATATTTTAGATACCACTAATGATCCGACGATTGCTCAACGTGCACCTTTACCGTTTCGTAATTATCAAATGAGTGAAGATTACTATTCAGGAGGGGAGCTGATCTGGTTGGCGGTAGATGCTAAATTACGAGGTTTAACCGATAACAAGAAAAATATTGATGATTTTGCCCGTGCTTTTTTTGGTATGAAATCTGGTGAATGGACAGTTAATACTTATGAATTTAGCGATGTTGCCAACACGTTAAATACTATTTATCCATTTGATTGGGCTACCTTTCTGGAAAGTCGATTAACAGGGCATTTAAATTTATCAAAATCGTTTAATGATCAAGGCTGGAAATTGATTTATAACGACAAACCCTCAGTGGCTACCAGTGCCCGCGAAAAACGTTTTAAAAGTACTGATTTTGTTTATTCGCTTGGTTTTATGGTAAGTAATAAAGGAGCTTTGCACGATGTTTTATGGGATAGTCCCGCGTTTAATGCTGGCCTCTCACCAAGTATGACGATTATTGCGGTTAATGGTGAACAGTTTGACGGTGATATATTAAAAGATGCCGTTATTGCTGCTAAAACTAATAAGCGTCCAATTGAATTATTGGTAAAAGATTTTGATCAATATAAAACGATTAAAATAGATTATAGCAAGGGACTTAAATATCCTCACTTAGAACGCATTAAAGATAAACCTGATTATTTGTCACAAGTATTAACGGCACGTTAATGTTAATCGGCTAATAAAAAGCAACCTTGCTAAACCAGTGGCACAGGTTGCTTTTTATCTTTTTAATTCATCACTCTTTTCATCTAACGTATTCTTTACCAACTACCACTATTTTTCATACTTAACCAAGGTTCTTGTGGCGCTAGACTTTCCCCTTTTTGTAACAGTTCAATTGAAATATTATCGGGTGTTTTTACAAAAGCCATATGACCATCACGAGGCGGACGATTGATGATTACTCCTGCATTCATCAAGGTTTGGCAGGTTTGATAAATGTTATCCACTTCAAACGCTAAATGACCAAAGTTTCTCCCGACACTATATTCTTCAGTTGATCCCCAATTGTGCGTAAGCTCTATTTCGGCTTCCCCTTTAGCGGTTGCTAAAAAAACTAGGGTAAATTTACCGGCGGGAACATCGACGCGTTTGGTTTCAACTAAACCTAATAAATCAATAAAAAAATGTAGTGTTTTATCTAGATCGTTTACGCGGATCATTGAGTGTAAAAATTTCATTGCGTTTTCCATTAATGAGATCCCAACTTTTGTCAGGATGATAAATAAATAGTTTTCTTCAGTTTAATCGTTGTTATATTACACTTGTTTCACTAGTTTTTAATATGTTTACATAGTCATTTTATTTTATATTCATAGCTGTTTTCAATAATATATCAAACATCAAACGCTTTAGCTTTGCATGCAACATTTGTGCGTTACAGATTCAGCATAGTAATAATAACTTAGTAATTACAACTTAGTGGTTACCGAAACGGGAGTCAATGTACTAAAGTTGCCGTGTTTATTTTGGCTGCGCTAGTTAGTAATTAGCAAGGGGCAACTAGCAATTATTGTATTGTGCTCGTTGCTACATCCTTTGTTCTTTGTTGTCGTCTAACGTTCATCTTGTTCAATATCGCTCAACCATTGCTGCTCAAATAATGCCATTTGCTGATGTTTTTTACTGACGCGATGATTCTCTCTATCTTGTTCAGTATGAAACGGACCAACCCGACAGTAACCGCAATAATTATCATCGAGATACTTTGGTTTCGTCAGTTTGCAATCAAGCTCAGTAGACAATCGGCGACTAAATACATGAGTGATACCTTGCGTGTCTTTCACATGTTTATCTCGGTCAACATTCCTTATTTTATAACCGGGAAATTTTGCTATTTCAAAGGGCATGTAACCAAGATAGTGAATATCGGTATTTAGCGTTAGTGCTTGCTCAATATGCCATTGCCGGTAAGGTTTTACATCTTTGGAAGTAATAAATGCCAGTTGCGCGCCATAGCTATCTAAAAATTCTTCAAAACAATGTAATAGATAATGGCGCAGTAAACGTCGGTGTAAGGTATTTACACTAACGTTAGCACATTGCTGTTTAAAATCATCAGCTGAGTTAAATGCTGGCAGCAGTGGAAATTGAAAAAAAACCGCATCAAATTGTTGCTTCTTTAATTGCTCCCACGTTTGCTTGTTGGTGACATCAAAACTGGTTAGCAGTTCGCATCCTTGCGCTTGTAATTGCTGAAAATGTTCAGCGCCATATTTAGCGCTTAATGAGGCGTAATTATCAAAAATTGTCGCGGTTAAGGCTTTTGGCTGATAATTTTCTAATAACGCGTGAGAAAATGATAAATCACCGTCACCGATGGTTAATATGCGCCACGCCGAATTGATGTACATAGACAAGTTACATTAAAGACAAAAAGTTATTGTAAGCGATTTACGCACAATGCCCACGTTAAATTATTAACAGAGCCCAATTTGGAATGAAAGTTTAATTGTCGATTTAATAAAAATAAGTCAAAATAATCTAAAACTAACCTAACTGACATAAAAGGAATTTTTATGAAGTTTGATAAAAAAATCGCTTAAATTTAACTAAATAGATCAAATAGCAACTGTTAATTGACAAATTAACAACCTGACTTGCTGGTCTGCAACTGCCTGATTTTCTATGCTGACCACTCAATAACAAATAAAGGAATGAACCTTATGATATTAGCAGATAAGATTATCAAATTAAGAAAACAGCTGGGCTGGTCGCAGGAAGAATTGGCAGAAAAGATGAATGTTTCTAGACAGTCAGTCTCTAAATGGGAAAGTACTAACAGCATACCTGATTTAAATAGAATCATTATGTTAGCGGAGATTTTTGACGTTTCAACTGATTATTTGCTTAAGGATGATATTGAAGTATTTGATCCCGTCAGTGAAGGTATAGAGCCTGGTTTAATTCAAATTAACTTGGAACAAGCATTGAAGTATGTTGAGAATAAGATGGAAGTGGCTGGCTTAGTCACTAAAGGTGTTATGTTTTGCGTATGCTCAGTAGTACCATTATTTTTCTTTTTGGCAATGGCTGAAACAAATCGATTGAATCTGACAAACAATGTCGCAGCAGCGATAGGCGTTGTAAGTATATTGATAATGGTCTCTCTTGGCATAAGCTTTTTTATCAGAACCAACCAATATGAGAGTGACATCGCTCCGATAGAAAATGAGGCATTTGAGTTGGCCTACGGTGTGCACAGTATTTTTAAAGAAAAATTACAAAAATTCAGAGTTACCTATAATCTACGATTATCAGTAGGTATATTCATGTTCATTATTAGTTTTGCACCGCTTATGTTTGCCAATATATTTTTCGGTGGCCACGGTATTATTCTTATGATGCTAATTTTAATGTTTTTCATGATAGCGGCAGGAATATACATTATAGCCCCCGTCTCAGCTAAATATGATGCTTATAACAATTTATTAAAAGAGAGTTGTTTAGAAACAGAAAAAAGTAAGCGAGCAAAACGAGCAGAGAAGCTCGCAGCTTTTTATTGGCCTTTGTTAGTAGCCATTTATCTTGGCTGGAGCTTGTGGACAATGAATTGGGGTACCACATGGATTGTTTGGCCTGTTGGTGCTGTTCTTTTCGCTGCATTGGTTGGATTAATGGAATTGTTGGATAAAGAAGATCGTTAATAAAGTATCGAGTCTATTTTATTGGATTACAAGAAAAATGGGGTAGGTGATGGATATTAAGCTATTCCGTTTTATCTTTAAATTCACACAAGTCTTCGATGATACAAGAACCACATTTTGGTTTACGTGCAACACAGGTATATCGTCCATGCAAAATAAACCAGTGGTACACATCAACTTTAAACTTTTTAGGCACTACTTTTAATAGCTTTTAATCAACTAACTCAACAGTTTAACGCATGGCAAATTTGGTACGATTAGATACCTGATAAATATGTTATGGATGATCCTTCGCAAAGTGGATGCAACAACTCGGTATACTTTAAGCTCTTATCTCTACTTTTTATTTTGGTTCGAAATAGGAGAACTACCAGACCACTTGTTGAAAATGATTTCAAGCGTTCCATCGTTTTGCATCTCATTAAAAGCTTGGTTTAATTGACTTAAAATGAGAGGGTCCAGAGCTTTTGAAGCACCAAAATAAGCACCGTCTAGAGAATGATCGATGCTGAATTTATGTACTGCAAAGCCAGAAAAGTTGTTTTTTTTGCCACTTTTGTTGGCATTGATAAGGCTATTTGCCTCAAATTCATCAATAAAAAAACCAAATATACGGTCTTTTTGCAACATAACTACCTCCTGTTTTCGTCTTGGAGTAAACCAAATATGTTCTCGAAAAATCGTATTATTCCTGACTATAGAATCAATAAGTGGACCATAACTTGATCCAATTAAATAGCCAATTTGTTGTTGTCTGGAATCTAAGACAGCAAGGAGTTGATCAATACTCTCGATGGTTACATTTTGATTTTTTTCTAATACAACAAAGCCAATTTTAGTGTTACGTATAGGTCCGAGCCAATTCATAAATTCGCTTCGTTCGGAATTTTTTGAAAGGTTGGAGATTAAATCAATTCTTCCTTTTTGTATTTCTATCATCGATCGCTTAAAGGGTAACGCGGTTATCTTGTAACTCAACCCAGTGCGCTGCATTAGTTCATCAAGTACTTCCACATCCATTCCTTTCCAGCCAGTAGCCGTTTTATAACTCGTTGGAAATTCATTGTCTTCCATTCTCACGACAAGCTTATTGTGAGAGTATGCGTTAGGTATGCATAAAATGAACAAGCAGTGAACAAGTAAAAACAAAACCATTAAATTCATGTTTATCTCCAATGATGACTCGAAAGTGGGGTCAGGGACGATATAACCGATTCCCTAAGTTTAGTACAACTATCAGAAGTTAAAAACAAAGATATAGGGAGTAACTTTGTTTTTCATTTAAAAACAAGTATTTATTATTAAATGGTTTATGAATAGACACATTTCGGAAAGCCCTGTTATCGCAACAGGTTTTTATTTTTTTGAACTTCCGTTTCTGATCCTTACTGACAATAAGGACTTAAGAAACCCAGAGTGGCGATGAAATAACTACTTTTGAATGCTTTTTATTCTGTTTTATCTTTAAATTCACACAAGTCTTCGATGATACAAGAACCACATTTTGGTTTGCGTGCAATACAGGTATATCGACCATGTAAAATAAACCAGTGGTGTAAGTTGAACATGAACTCTGTTTTGTTGGGGGTGTTTTTTATGATGGCCTGTTCTGTTTGTTCAACAGTTTTACCTTTGGCATAGCCTGTGCGGTTAGCTAGTCGTTGAATGTGAGTATCTACCGCTAAAAAATAGTTACCTTCATTATCTTTTAGCCAGCCAAAGGCAGTGTTCAAAACTACGTTTGCGGTTTTACGGCCAACACCAGGCAGCGCTTCTAATGCAGCTCTGTTTTCAGGAACTTCGCCATTATGTAAATCAACTAACATTTGGCAGGTTTTTATTGTATTAACGGCTTTGGTATTAAATAAGCCAATGGTTTTAATGTACGATTTCAAGCCATCTAAACCCAAATCAAGTATTGCTTGTGGAGTATTAGCTACAGGATAAAGTTTAGCGGTGGCTTTATTAACGCTAACATCGGTTGCTTGCGCTGATAATAACACCGCAATTAATAACTCAAACGGGGAGTTGAAGTTTAGCTCGGTGGTTGGGTGAGGGTTGTTATCACGTAAACGAGCGAGTATTTCTAAGCGTTTTTGTTTATTCATTTTCGAGTTTTATTCTTATTTTATAGAAATTAATCACTATAAGTTATAAAAGCTATTATTGAGCATCAAAATTAACGCGAACACGTTCTATGGTTTTTTGTTCTACTTTGGGTACTCTCGCTGCAACTTTGGCATCAATAAAGTTCTTGCCTGCAATTAAAAAGCCTAACGCGAAAAAAGCACCCGGAGGTAAAAGCGCCAATAAAAATTTATTGTCAAAATGAAAAACTTCAACGCGTAGTGAACTAGCCCAATCACCTAATAATAATTGTGCACCATCGAATAACGTACCTTGACCTAATATTTCACGAATGCCACCTAATACGAGTAGTAATAGTGTAAAGCCTAAGCCCATCATTAAACCGTCAAATGACGCTTGTTTAAGCGGGTTTTTAGAAGCATAAGCTTCTGCGCGACCAATAATGGTACAGTTGGTAACAATTAAAGGTAAAAATATCCCTAACGATTCATATAAACCATAAGTGTAGGCGTTCATTAGTAATTGTACACAGGTAACAAAAGCGGCGATGATCATCACAAAAATGGGAATTCGAATTTCTTTAGGAACCCATTGACGCACCAATGAAACCGTTGCGTTTGAGCCAATTAAAACCAGCATGGTTGCTAAACCAAGGCCAAGCGCATTGGTTACTGTAGAGGTAACTGCAAGTAAAGGACAAAGTCCTAATATTTGTACTAAACCGGGATTGTTTTTCCATAACCCTTGCCAAGCAATTTCTTTATATTCGGCATTAAAAAAAGATTTTTTTGTCATTCTTGACCTCGACAGGTTGAGGTTTGAGTAAATAATTCTTGCTTGTGTTTAGCAAAATATAAAGCCGTTTTTTTAACTGATTTAACAACGGCTCTCGGGGTTATGGTGGCGCCTGTAAATTGATCAAACATACCGCCATCTTTACGGACTTTCCACTGACTATCTTTTTCGTCTTTAATACTTTTACCAATAAAATTGGTTACCCAATTACTTTTACGAAGTTCAATTTTATCACCAAGTCCTGGTGTTTCTTGATGTTTTAAAGCACGAACACCACTAATTGAACCGTCATAATTTAAAGCAATAATTAATTCAATATTACCGTTGTAACCGTCAGGCGCAATATTAGTCATGGCAGCAGCAACAGGTTTATCATTATATTTTGCCAAATAAACAGTCTGTGGAATAAGTGTTCCTAATTCCGCATCAGTAATGGTTAAGCAATCTTGGTATATATCATTATTTAAGCGTTCAGGAGCAATGATACTGTGTAAGGTATTTAAAAGTTGTTGCTGTTCTTGACGAACAATACGTGCTTTGGTCATTTCGTTAACCAAACCTACGATGGCAGTGCAAACAATAGCAAAAATGGCGAGAATTAAGCTGTTCTTTTTAATGCTAAGGTGCATCATGTGAGCTCCTTAGGTAATTTTTTATTATGCCCATAAGTTCTAGGTTTAGTGTATAAATCAATGAGTGGGGCTGACATATTACAAAGCAATACGGCGAAGGCGACGCCATCGGGATAGCCACCAAAATTACGGATCATTACAACGATAAAGCCTGCTAAAGCACCAAAGATTAATCTTCCTTTAGTGCTTGTTGCACAGGTAACAGGGTCGGTAAGAATAAAAAAGGCACCTAACATTGTTGCTCCAGACAGCCAATGAAACATGGTAGGCGCGTTAACATCGGGGGCTAATGCATACCCCCCAAAAGTCCATAATAAAATACTAGCCAAAAAGCTAAAAGGTACAGCCCAAGGTATCGCTTTTTTAGCGATTAAAAATAGGCCACCAGCTAAAAAACCTAAGTTAACCCATTCCCAACCTAAAGCAAAATTATCACCAAAAACCATATTAGTACGGCTTTCAACAACCGTGAGTCCAAGCGTTAAATTGGTTTTTAAAGTATCTAATGGCGTTGCCATTGTATAGCCATCTATATGAGTACGGAGTTGCTGAACTGAATAACCTTCGTTGGTAAAACCCGTTAATATAGTTGTTAAGGTATTAACAAAATCTAAAGGTTGTGACATTAACGAAAGTGGTGGTTGCCAATTAGTCATTTGAACAGGAAATGAGACTAATAATAAAACATAAGCGGCCATTGCTGGATTAAAGGGGTTGTGCCCTAAACCACCATACAATTGTTTTACCACTAAAATAGCGAAAACTGCACCAATTACGGTGATCCACCACGGCGCTATTGCGGGTACTGCTATCCCTAGTAGTACCGCGGTTAATACCGCACTACCATCAAAAAGTTGACTAGTGATATTCTTATCTAGCTTAAGTTTATTTTGTGTGTTTTGGTTTTTTTTATTTTGTGAGTTTTGTTCGCTAAACGGTTTTTGACGAAGTGATAGCACAATAAATTCTGTTACTAATACGCAAACGATAGCCATTGCAATATGGATTAAGTTACCCCAACCAAAAAAATACCACTGCGCAAATACACCAGGAAAAGTAGCGTAAATAACTAACCGCATTAATGCAGATGTTTTATTTTGGTTATGGTTGTGTGGTGAACTAGCGATAAAAAATGCCATGATCTAAGAGGACTCTTTTGTTTGCGGGCTAATAATAGTGGTTGGTTGCAGTGCTTTTTTTGCTTTCGCTTTTGCAACTGCAGCCGCTATTCGTTTTTTCTTATCATTTTTATCAGCTATGTCAACTTCAAGCGTTCTGACTTCTTGTTTATTATCAGTTTTATTTAAAATATTGGTTGCTTCAGTTTTTTCTGATTGTGCTTTTTTAGCCTTTGCTTTAGCAACGGCTGCCTTAATTTTTTCTGCTTTACTCAGTATTTTAGGTTCGATATGCGTTTGAGCAGTAGCTTCACTTTTTATTGTTTCATTAAGCACAGTATTGTTAATTACATTTTTTTCGACCATCGCTTTGTTGTTAACACTTAAATTTTTATTTTTAACATCTTCTTGCTGCTTTAACTGTTCCGATTGGGTTGTAGAGATGTTTATATTCTGTTCAGTTTGTTGTTCAGGTAATAGCACTTGCTTTTGTTTTGTTTCTTCTGTTTGTTTTTTTTGTTGTTTTTTGGCTTTTGCACGAGCAATTGCTGCGGCAACTTGTGATTTTTTATCGTTTAGAGCATCGTTTTTTGTATCATTATTTTGTTCATCAACTTTATTTTTATTGAGAACTTTTTGATCCTTTTTTACAATGTTTTGCACTAATGATTTTTCTTTTTCTTTTTCTTTTTTTGTTTTTGCTCTTGCAATAGCGGCTGCTATTTGTGCTTTTTTATCATTTAATGGCGTTATTTCTGATGGTGAAGATGTGGTGTTATTCTCAAGGTTGCTCTCAGTTAATACTGTTTGCTGTGCGTTTGAGTTTTGTGCAGTTCCATCTTGATTAGCTTTTTTTGCTTTAGCTCGAGCTAGCGCTGCAGTAACGGCAGATTTTGCGTCTTTCGCTTCGCTTGTGTTGCTATTCATTGCTGCTTTACGAGCTTCCGCGGCTTTTTTATGTTTTTCTTCTCGTTTTATTTTTTCTTTTTCTAAACGTATTTTACGAGCTTCAAAACGAGTTTTTGCTTTTTCTGCTTTTAAATCTTGTACTTGCTGTTGTCTTATTTCTGCTTTGGCAATGCGGTAATAATGTACTAGCGGTATTTGACTTGGACAAACATAAGCGCAGGCACCACATTCAATACAATCAAATAAGTCATACTTTTGCAATTGTTGCTGATCTTTGGCTTTTGCAAACCATTGTAGCTCTTGAGGTAATAATTGGCTTGGGCAAACGTCAGCACATTGTCCGCAACGAATACAGTCTACTTCTTTATTCTCATTTGGAATTTCACTGGCACTTGGTGCCAAAATACAGTTACTTATTTTAGTAATACCAATATCACTGTTTGGTAAACTAAAGCCCATCATCGGCCCACCCATGATTAAATGAGGTTTTTCTTGTGCTTGATAACCACAATGCGTTAATAAATGATGAATTGGTGTGCCAAGTAATGCCCACACATTTTGAGGTTTTTCTAATGCGCTACCCGTTACAGTAACAACACGTCTGATTAATGGTGTGTCATTTATAACCGCGTCTGCTATAGCGAAACAAGTCGCAACGTTTTGCATTACTATACCCAGTGCACTGGGTAGTGAACCTTTGGATACTTCTTGCCCAGTAAGTATTTTAATAAGTTGTTTTTCACCGCCGGTTGGATATTTAGTGGGTAATACACAAACGTGAAAATTACTGATGTCCGCAGTGGTTTGTTTTAATGATTTTATCGCTTCGGGCTTATTATCTTCAATAGCAATAAGCACATGTTGTGGTTTTAACAACGTTGTTAGAATTTTAATTCCATCAACCACTTCACTACAATGCTCTCTGATCAGTAGATCATCGGCGGTAATGTAAGGTTCACATTCGGCGGCATTAATAATTAAATAGTTAATTTTTGTTTGTACATTAACTTTTATATGGGTTGGAAAGCCTGCTCCACCCATGCCGGCGATACCCGCGTTGGCTATTTTAGTGATGATTTCTTGTGAGTTAAGTTGTTTATAGTCAGCGCAAATAGTACGATTTTGCCATTTATCTTCGCCATCGGGTTTTATGAACAAACAAGGTTCACTTAATCCTGAAGGGTGTGCAATAGGTGAATTTTCTATAGCTGTTATTATACCACTCGTTGGTGCATGGATCGGAACTGCCATAGGATGTTGACTACGAGTTAAAGGTTGGCCTTTAAGTACTTTATCCCCAATATTAACAATTAACTGACCCATTTGACCAATATGCTGCTTCAATGGCAGCGTTAATATTGCCGGTATTGGTAAGTTACGAATAGGCTTGTCAGTTGTTAGAAACTTTTGCTCTGGTGGATGAATACCACCAGAAAATGTCCACCAATGACCACGGGTAATTCTCTCGATTACAGATCCCACTATGAGTTTACCTCGCTTGTGGTTAATCCTTCTTGATCTTTTACCATGTTAGTATTTTCAATTACATTATCTAGTACGTTGATAGGAATGGAATGTAAATCCCATTGCCAGTTATGTGTAGTGGTTTTTATTGGTATCATTTTAATGCAATCGACAGGGCATGGAGCTACACATAAATCGCAACCAGTGCACTCATCAGTAATAATAGTGTGCATCTGTTTTGCAGCACCAATAATTGCATCTACAGGACAAGCTTGTATGCATTTTGTGCAACCAATACAATCTTCTTCAATAATAAAGGCTACTTTGGGCGTATTGTCTTGTTCGTGACTTCCATCCAATGGTTGAACTTCAACGCCCATTAAATCAGCAATTTTTTTAATAGTATCTTCACCGCCAGGCGCACATTTGTTAATAGCTTCACCATTAGCTACTGCTTCGGCGTAGGGTTTACAACCAGGGTAGCCACATTGTCCGCATTGTGTTTGAGGGAGAAGAGCGTCAAGTTGATCGACAATGGGATCACTATCAACTTTAAATTTTACTGCGGCATAGCCAAGTAAAGCGCCAAATAGTAAGCACATAGAACCTAGTATGAGTATGGCGATCAAAATATTCATTATAATTGCACTAATCCGGTAAATCCCATAAACGCGAGCGACATTAAACCGGCGGTAATTAGTGCGATAGCTGGACCTTTGAAAGGTTCTGGGACATCGGCACTAGCTAGTTTTTCACGCATAGCAGAGAATAAAATCAATACTAACGAAAAACCTAAAGCAGCACCAAAGCCATAAATAATCGATTCAAAGAAGTTGTTTTGCTGATTAATATTAAGCAAGGCAACCCCTAAAACCGCACAATTGGTGGTAATAAGTGGTAAAAATATGCCTAAGGTTCGGTATAATTTTGCGCTGGTTTTATGCACTACCATTTCAGTAAATTGAACGACCACGGCAATCACCAATATAAAGGCCATGGTCGTTAGATATTGTAAACCGAATGGGGCGAGAATGTAGTTATTAACCAAATAACTTAATAATGAGGCAACCGTCATTACAAACGTTGTCGCAAAAGACATGCCTATGGCCGTTTCTGTTCGCGATGATACTCCCATAAACGGGCACAAACCGAGAAATTTAACTAAGACAAAGTTATTTACTAATACGGTGCTGATAAGCAGCAGCAGATAATCAACCATTTTTTTGTCGTTTTTCTTATAAAAAAGAAACTGTTTAGTGAGAAAAGTGGCAGTATTATCTGATTTTATTAATCAGATAACAACACATCAGTTGTAAGGTTATTCAACTTTTTTGTTTCGCGGTACTAGGCGTATCGCTATAAACTTAAAGTGAAGTTGGTTTACTAATATAATAACCTTGGCAACCATCGATAAATAATTTTTCTAATGTGTGTTTTTCTTCTAAGGTTTCTACACTTTCAGCAAGTACGTTAATACTAATGCGGTGAGCTAAATCAACCATTAACCTTAAAAAATATTGGTTGTTTTTATCTTCATCGATATCACGAGTATAAGTGCTATCCATTTTAATAAAGTCAGGTTTTAACTCTTTAAAGAATTTAAACGAAGTTAAACCAACACCAAAACGTTCAACAGTAATACGAGATCCAGAGCGATGCAGCATATCAATAAAGCGTTTACTACTTTTAATATTTTGCTGTAAACCGTATTCAGAGATCTCAAATATTAACCTAGAGGCTACTTCTGAATCTTTTAATAAACGTCGTTCTAGCCAAATAATAAAATGCTCATCACTAATTGAACGAGAACTAATATTTATACCAAAGCTTTTATCAAGTAAGTTTTTGTTTTTTATTTCTTCTATTGCAGTTTCAATGATTAACTTGTCTACAGAAACAATTTTATCAAGTTTTTCTGCCATCGCAAAAAACGATGCGGTTGGTAACATTTCGTCATTAGAATTTAAAAAACGGGCTAAAATTTCACCATATACTTTTGAATTACGTGTATTTGGTTGAATAGGTTGCACCAATAATGTAATGCGATGACCCACTAAAACATTTTCAATTTCTTGTCGCCAATTTTGATTACCATAACTTGCACTTGAATTTTTTAATACATCAGTATCTTTTTGTGAAAACCAAGAGTTAATGTTTTGTGTTTGCGCAATACTGATGCCTGTATCAGCTAAGGCAAGTAACTCGCCTAATGGTGACTGCCAATTAAAAGCAACTAAACCAGTATAAGCCACGGAATCTAAATCTGATGCTTGTTGGTATTCATTAAAACGGCCCGTAAGTTGTTCGGCATAATTTTCGCCTACATCAATTTGCATATTCGGCAGAATCGTCGCAAAATCTGAGCTGTTCATTCTGTAAATTTGTGCTCCAGCAAGCGGTGAAATAAGAGACTCCATTATTTTAGCTACTTTACAAATGTATCGGTCGCCATCGCTAAAACCTCTAATTTGATTGATCGTTTGTAATTCAGAGCAGCGTGTAATCAATAAAACACCAAACTTCACATCATTTTTTTGACCAACGTTTTTTTCAAAAAAATGAACAAATTTATTACGGTTGTTTAAACCAGTTAAATTATCGCTAAACGCTTTTTTCTCAAAAGTTGTAGAGGTTGATTGTTGTGATTTTATTAATCCTTTAATTTCTGCAATACCTTCATTAAGTTCAGTGATATTAAAGATTTCATCACCCTTATTGATATCCTTATTGTTATCGTTTTTATTTTGGCTGATAGATGAAAATTGGCGTTTAATTAATTGGCCAATGTTAATATAAAATTGTTTATAACGACGAAGGCTTAGTGCTGCTGCAATTATTGAAAAAATAGCAACAATAATTAACAAAGCGATTAATTGTTGGATTAATAAATTAGCTTCGGCAACATAAGCTAATTTAAAAGAAATTATTACATTTTGATCTGTAAATCGGATCGTTGTCGTTTTAGGTAAAATGGGATCTAAAATTGAACGCTTATTAAGTTGTTCTAGATGATAAATTTTTTCACCTTTAGTTGAGGTGATATCAAATAAAGTAAAATTATTAATCGTTTTTAATAAACGTACTAATTCTTTAGGATCACTATTAATGCTATTTTGTTCAACCAGAGCTCTAACTATATTAGTGTTTATTATTTGTTTTTCATTAATATTATTTGTAAAAACAATAAAATAAAGTGCACTGGCACTTAAATAGAAAATTAAAGATAACCAAGTATTTTTTACAAGTAATTGAGAATATGAATACATAGTGGATTTTGAAACTCCAATAATTAAAGCTAATTTTTATAATGATAGTTATATCATTAATATTTATTATTTACTAACTACTTGAAAGACAGAACGATTCAAAAAGTTTTATGTTTAATTAAATTGTTCTTAAATTTTTACAAAATGTAATATATCTGTACTATTTACATAGTTATGCTTGCGAAAATTTAGCTAGCTCTATATAATTCGCATGCTTTAATTTTTGCGTTATAGTGCTAGTGGTAAATGGGGTGTTGCTTTAACGCTAACGTTGCCTTCTCTTTTTAATGTTAATGTGCAGACGTAAAAATATAGCTGTTTTGAGTTTTTCTTGAAGTGCTCAGAAAATAAAGCCCCATCGTTCAGGGGCTTTTTTGTATATTAAATTCAATAGGTTAGCTTATTGAATTGACAGATATACAAAAAGAGTAAGAGGTTATATCACTGGGCTTAATGCCCTTTTTTTGTTTCTGGACTTTTTTAATAAGTTCAAGGGGAAAGTATTGGCAAAGTTTGAACATAAGTTAGCAGAAATGTTACGCCCAGCTGTTGAAGAAACAGGTAAAGAATTATTAGGTGTTGAATTTATAAGTTCTGGCAATAATTCTATTTTACGACTTTTTATTGATCATGAAAATGGTATTGATGTTGATGATTGTGCAGAAGTTAGCAGACAAGTTGGCGCCATATTAGATGTGGAAGATCCTATTAGTAGTGAATATAACTTGGAAGTGTCATCACCCGGTTTAGATCGCCCGCTATTTGACTTGGAACATTATAAAGCTGTGATCGGTGAAACGGTTAACATAAAGCTTTCAATACCATTGAATGGTCGTCGTAAATTTAAAGGTGAATTAAGCGCCATAGAAAAAGACGATTTGATTGTGATAATTGATGGTGAAGATTATCAACTTGCTTTTGGTAATATAGACAAAGGCAACCTTGTCGCAAAATTTTAATCACTGCCTAGTACAACAGCACTGGGTAATTAATAGTTTATATGAATAAAGAATAAAAGAGGCTAAGTAACATGAGTAAGGAAGTATTACTGGTTGTCGATGCTGTATCTAACGAGAAAGCATTACCCCGAGAAAGTATTTTTCAAGCAATGGAAACAGCACTTGAAACTGCCACTAAGAAAAAATATGAAGGCAATATTGAAGTACGCGTGAGTATTGACCGTAAAACAGGTGAATTTGATACATACCGCCGTTGGTTAGTTATAGCAGAAAGCGATGAGCTAATGGAGAACCCTTACGCGGAAATCACTTTAGCTGCTGCGCAATATGATGAACCTGAAATTGAAGTAGGCCAATATGTCGAAGATCAAATTGAATCGGTTAAATTTGATCGCATTACTACGCAAACCGCGAAACAGGTTATCGTTCAAAAAGTACGTGAAGCTGAACGCGCATTAATTGTTGAGGCATATCAAGATCAAATTGGCGAATTAGTTACTGGTGTTGTTAAAAAGGCAAATCGTGAAAGCGTTATTATTGATTTAGGCAGTAATGCCGAAGCGATAATTTATCGTGATGATTTATTACCTCGTGAACAATTTCGAGCTGGCGATCGCGTTCGCGGTTTGTTGTACGAAATTAAACCTGAAGCGCGTGGTGCACAATTATTTGTTAGCCGAACCAAACCTGAAATGTTAATTGAGCTTTTTAGAGTAGAAGTACCTGAAATTGGTGAAGAAATGCTTGATATAAAAAGCGCGGCACGTGATCCAGGTTCACGTGCTAAGATTGCCGTTAAAAGTAATGACAAACGCATCGACCCTATTGGAGCATGTGTCGGTATGCGTGGTTCACGAGTTCAAGCTGTTTCAGGAGAACTTGATGGCGAACGTGTTGATATTGTCCTTTATGATGATAACCCAGCACAATATGTTATTAATGCAATGGCGCCAGCTGAAGTCGCTTCAATCATTGTTGATGAAGATACACACACCATGGATATTGCTGTTGAAGAAGACAATTTAGCTATGGCTATTGGTCGTGGGGGTCAAAATATTCGTTTAGCAAGCCAATTAACTGGCTGGGAACTAAACGTCATGACCGTTAAAGACATGCAAGAAAAACATCAAGCTGAAAACGATAAAGTTTTAAGTGTTTTTACCGAACATCTTGATATTGATGAAGATCTTGCTTTAGTTCTAGCAGAAGAAGGGTTTACTTCATTAGAAGAAATTGCTTATGTTCCTGTTGCTGAGTTGTTAGAAATTGATGGTTTTGATGAAGACTTAGTTGAAGAGTTACGTGAACGTGCAAAAGCGGCACTAACTACACAGGCCTTAGCAAGCGAAGAAAATTTAGAAGGTGCTGAACCAGCAGCAGATTTATTAGCACTTGAAGGTTTAGAAAAACATTTAGCTTATGTATTAGCCAGTCGTGGTGTTATCACCTTAGAAGATTTAGCTGAACAAGGTGTTGATGAAATAGCCGACATTGAAGAACTTGATGAACAAAAAGCGGGTGAGTTAATCATGGCCGCTCGTAATATTTGTTGGTTTAACGAAGAATAAGATAAACAGGGGTAAATAATAGATGGCAGAAGTAACAGTAAAACAACTCGCCGGTGAAATCGGAACACCTGTTGAAAAATTAGTTGAGCAATTAGCTGAAGCAGGTATTAAAAAAAGTGTAGTTGACTCAGTTAACGAGCAAGAAAAAGAAAACTTGTTAACTTTTTTGAAAAAACAGCACGGTGACGATTCTTCATCGAGTCCTAATCGTATGACGTTAAATCGTAAGAAAAAATCAACGTTAACTATGGGGTCAGGCAGTAAAGCTAAATCTGTTCAAGTAGAAGTGCGCAAAAAACGTACTTATGTAAAACGAAGTGATGTTGAAGAAGAACAATTAGCTCAAGCTCAAGCTCAAGCAGAAGAAAAAGCAGCAGCAGAAGCAAAAGCCGCTGAGGAAGCTAAAGCCGCTGAAGCAGCTAAAGCCGCTGAAGCAGCTAAAATAGCAGCAGAAAAAGAAAACGAGAATCTAAAAGCGGTTGCTGTAGCAAAATCTGAAGCAATTGATAAGGCTAAAGCTGCAGCTAAAGCTAAAGCCCAAGAGATTGATGCCAGTCAGGTTAAACAAAAAGAAGTCACTCCGGTTGTAGAATCAGAAGATGCTAAAAAACTTCGTTTACAACAAGAAGCCGAAGCTGCTGCAAAAGCTGAACAAGAAGCGAAAGAATCTGCAGAAGCTGCCAAAAAACTTGCTGAAGAAAATGAATCTCGTTGGAAAGCTGAAGATGAAGCGCGTAAGGCTAAAGAAAAAGAAGTAGTGCATGTAACTTCTTCTGTTTATGCACAAGAAGCTGAAGACAAAGTTGACGAAGAAGAAAGTAGTGGTCGTCGTCGTAAAAAGAAAAAAGCGGCGCCACAAGATAAAAATGCACGTTTTGCTAAAGGTAAAGGTAAAGGAAAACAAACATTATCTGCACCTAAAAGTTTGCAACATGGTTTCCAAAAACCTGTAGAGACTAAGAATAAAGAAGTACGCATTGGTGAAACAATTTCGGTAGCTGAATTGGCGGATAAAATGTCAATTAAAGGTGCTGAAGTTGTTAAAGCTATGTTTAAAATGGGAGCTATGGCTACCATTAACCAAGTTATCGATCAAGAAACTGCAGCATTAGTAGCAGAAGAAATGGGTCGCGAGGTAGTTCTCGTTAAAGAAAATGCTCTTGAAGAATCCGTTTTAGAAGATCGCGGCGATTCAGGTGAATCTATTTCTCGTGCTCCTGTGGTAACTATAATGGGTCATGTTGATCATGGTAAAACCTCACTACTTGATTATATTCGTCAAGCTAAAGTAGCTGCCGGTGAAGCAGGTGGTATTACTCAGCACATTGGTGCTTATCACGTAGAAACGGGTCATGGCATGATCACTTTTTTAGATACTCCAGGTCATGCTGCGTTTACTGCAATGCGTTCTCGTGGTGCAAAAGCAACTGATATTGTTATTATTGTGGTTGCCGCTGATGATGGTGTTATGCCACAAACAGTTGAAGCTGTTCAACATGCGAAAGCTGCCGGTGCCCCTATTGTTATTGCGGTAAACAAAATGGATAAAGAAGGTGCTGATCCAGATCGCGTTAAAAATGAATTAGCTCAACACGATATTATTCCAGAAGACTGGGGCGGTGATGTTCAATTTGTGCATGTTTCAGCCAAAACTGGTTCAGGTATTGATGAATTACTTGATGCAGTATTAGTACAATCTGAAGTCTTAGAATTAAATGCTATTGTTGATAAAATGGCGAGTGGTATTGTTGTTGAATCTAAACTTGATAAAGGACGTGGCCCCGTTGCGACGGTACTAGTTCAAGAAGGTACCTTGAAACAAGGTGATATTGTTCTGTGTGGTTTAGAATATGGCCGTGTTAGAGCAATGCGAGATGAATTAGGTAAAACAATTCAATCGGCAGGACCTTCAATTCCAGTTGAAATTTTAGGTTTAAGCGGTGTACCACAAGCAGGTGATGAAGCAACGGTTGTAAAAGATGAGAAAAAAGCACGTGAAGTAGCTTTATATCGTCAGGGTAAATTCCGTGATGTTAAATTAGCTCGTCAGCAAAAAGCAAAACTTGAAAACATGTTTGCTAATATGGCTGAAGGTGATGTGAGCGAAGTTAACGTAGTACTTAAATCTGATGTACAAGGTTCATTAGAAGCGATTTCTGATTCATTAACGAAACTTTCAACTGATGAAGTTAAAGTGAAAATTATTGGATCAGGCGTTGGTGGTATTACTGAAACTGATGCGTCATTAGCTGCAGCTTCAAATGCGATTGTTGTTGGTTTTAATGTACGTGCCGATGCTTCAGCGCGTAAAGTAATTCAAGCTGAAAATATTGATTTACGTTATTACAGTGTGATTTATCAATTAATCGATGAAGTTAAACAAGCAATGAGCGGTATGCTTGCGCCAGAGTTTAAACAAGAAATTATTGGTTTAGCACAAGTACGTGATGTCTTTAAATCGCCTAAAATTGGTGCAATTGCTGGTTGTATGGTTACTGAAGGTATCATTAAACGTAGTGCACCAATTCGTGTACTTCGTGAAAATATTGTTATTTATGAAGGCGAACTTGAATCATTACGTCGCTTTAAAGATGATGTTCAAGAAGTTCGTAATGGTACTGAATGTGGTATCGGCGTTAAGAACTATAATGATGTACGTGTTGGTGATCAAATCGAAGTATTTGAGACTATCGAAATAAAACGCACACTGTAAGCTTATATTTTTGCTAATTTCATTGATAGCAGTATCAAAAAGTACTTATTGACTAGCGTCAACGCTGTGCTTTTATTTTGCACTCGAACTAATTAGTTTGAATATAAAGTAACAGAAAGAAAAATTTAAATGGGGGCTTTGCCTCCATTTTTTGCTATATAAAAAACATTTTTTATAGTGTTGTTAGGAGTTATTATGGCTAAAGAATATGCCCGTACTGACCGTGTAGGTCAGCAAATTCAAAAAGAAATCGCGATTATTTTAATGCGCGAAATTAAAGATCCACGTTTAAGTATGACGACAGTTTCAGCGGTAGAAGTTACCCGTGATTTAGCATATGCAAAGGTATTTGTTACCTTTTTTGATGATGATGCTGAAAAAATCAAGTCTTCTGTTGAAGTTTTAAATGAAGCGGAAGGTTATATTCGCTCATTGTTAGCCAAACGGTTACGCGCGCGCATCATGCCACATATACGTTTTGTTTATGATCAATCAATGTCTGAAGGTGTGCGAATGAGTTCATTAGTAGACCAAGCGGTTGCCAGTGATAAACATTTAATGGATGAAGTCACTACTGATAAAGAAACACCAAAGCATGACAACGAGGAAAGTTAGTAAATGGCTAAACGCAGAAAAGGCCGTGCAGTAAACGGCATTTTATTACTTGATAAACCTTATAACATGTCTTCAAATCATGCATTGCAAGCGGTAAAACGCATTTATTTTGCTCAAAAAGCAGGGCATACCGGTGCTTTAGATCCGTTAGCAACGGGTATGTTGCCAGTTTGTTTAGGTGAAGGAACTAAGTTTTCTCAATTTTTACTTGATACCGATAAAACATATAAAGTGACGGCAAAACTTGGTATAAGAACCACGACAAGTGATGCTGATGGGGAAGTGGTTAGCGAAAAAGCTGTCAATGTTAGTGATGCACAATTACTCGTTGCCCTTGATACTTTTCGTGGTACGACTAAACAAATACCTTCTATGTATTCTGCATTAAAGTATCAAGGAAAACCTTTATATAAATATGCGCGTGAAGGGATAACAGTACCACAAGAATCACGTGATATTACCGTGTTTCATCTTAATTTATTAAGTTTCGAACACGATGAAGTTACGTTAGATATTCATGTGTCAAAAGGTACTTATATTCGCACGATCATCGATGATTTAGGTGAATTATTAGGTTGTGGAGCACATGTTGCTCAGTTACGCCGTACTGCCGTTGGTAGTTATCCTGTTGATGAAATGATAACGCTAGAACAACTTGAAAGCTTATTAGCCGAGGCAAAAGAGCAAGATATCCCTCCATCTCAGCTTCTTGATCCTTTATTAGTGCCAATGAACACTGCTGTTGTCGGCATGCCAAAAGTTTTTGTTGATGATATGTCAGTAAACTTTTTGCGTCATGGCAACCCAGTACAAGCATCTAATTCGCCTGTTGATGGTTTAGTACAAGTGTATTTAGGCACACCTAACGCTTATGAAGAAGCTGAATTCATTGGTGTTGGTTTTATTAATGATGATGGTTTAGTTGCGCCAAAACGTATTGTTGTTATCGAACCTAATCACCAATATTAACGGTTTAAAAATTAAAGCATGGCAAACGCTTATTGTTCGCGTATATTTTAGTTGCAATTAACGTACTTGCTGCTAGAATACGCGCTCTTTCGTCACCCTAAGCTGAATTAGTGTTTGGCTTGGTGAGGTTTTTATCTATTAATCACTTAGATTAATAGCAACACACTAAAGGTAAAATTATGTCTTTAAATGCACAACAAAAAGCTGCAATTGTAGCTGAATATGCTCAACAAGAAGGTGATACAGGTTCACCAGAAGTTCAAGTTGCTTTGTTAACTACTCAAATCAACCACTTACAAGGCCATTTTAAAGAGCATATCCATGATCATCATTCACGTCGTGGTTTATTACGTATGGTAAGTCAACGTCGTAAATTGCTTGATTATTTAAAAGGCAAAAACGTTGAACGTTATACTACTTTAATCGGTAAATTAGGTTTACGTCGTTAAGCTTATTAATTCTGATATATAAAAACCTGCTTAATAGCAGGTTTTTTTTTGAAAAAAAAGCCCAAAACATATTTTGGGCTTAGAGGGGTGACTCAAAATAAATATGAGTCGTGCGCTAATTAACTAAGAAATATCACTGTTTAATAAAATATTAAGCTAACAAGGATAAGTGTAGTATAAATAAAAACAAATGCTAATTTTTTTGATTTTTATAAAGCTATGAATTTAAATGATATTAATATATTTGTTGATAGTAGTATAAAAAATTTCAACTGGTTATGCATAGGTTGTTCAGTGGTTATGCACATGTTAGTAACAATCCTTATTCTTAATATCAGTTTGTATAGTGTTATTTTTAAATGGATAAATAATATCAATTTAAAAAGATAGTGCTGGAAAAATGTTGAAAATTTGTTAAATTATCTGGCTGTATTTCATTTTATGCCTTTTATACCAATTTTATTAATTAAGTGATCAACTTATACGCAGGAAAAAACATCAAAAAACAAGGCATTTATTTTAATAACTAGTTGTTCAGGACAATATGCTCAGGAGAATATGCATCCTGCATTGTCTAATAAGCTGTATCTATGCAGCGTTAATTATAAAATAAATAAAGCGGTTATTGGTGGTTTTAACCAGTAGAAATGATCACTAAGTTTGTAAGATTGGTATTAATCTAGAAAATTGAGTTTGAGTAAAGGAGTATTACTATATGAAAAAGTGGCTTTTTTCAAAAAATGGGAAAGTATTAGGCCCATATGCTGTTGATAAAGCAAATGATTTTGTTATATCAAACCCCGATTCTTATGCATGGCATCCTTCTTATAGTCATTGGATGCCCGTTACTTGCATTAATGAATTTGAAGATTCAATTCCTACACCTAAACCACCCTCTGTTATTCCCAAAGAGTTAATTGAAGAGTTTATTGGCGAAGAAAGAAAGTTGATCACAAGATTAGCTCAGTTAGATGAACACTTATTAAAAACTGATCAGTCATTAATTGAATTAGATAACGAGATCAAAGAATTTCAAGAGATCACGCAAAATTGTACGGCAGAAGTACGAGCAACTTTGCAAAGTATTGAACAGCAATTTGCTAACTTATCTAAAAATTTATCCAATTTTAAAAGTATTACGGTTAAAGGCAAAAAAGAGCTAACAGATATATCTGATAATTTTAATACTCGTCTAGAAGAAGATAATCAGACTCAAGTTGAATTGCCAAACAAATCGAAAACTGTGAAAACTAATTCACAGCCATTACCTGAAGAATTTTCAGAGGCTTTGGTTGAAAGAAAAACCAATCAGGAAAATTCTATACAGGAAAGCACTATAAAGACGGATAATGTGGTTACCAATAAAGACAGTCATGTTAATAATACTCAAGATGTTTTTGAGTCGCTATCAACCATTAAAAAACGAAAAATAATAAGTACTGCGGCAAGTTCACCCTTAAATCAGGTTTCAATGTTACAACCTAAAGCGAGTAATAGTGATGTTGCCATTGCTGAGGCTGATGATGAAGTAATTGAGTCAAAAAAATTAGCTAACACCGAACAGAATGTTGTTGTAGACCAAGCTAACTTAATGGTTGAAGAAAATGATAATGTTGTTGATAAAAATCCAAGTGTAGAAACATTAACACCAAAGCCACCTACAAAAATTATTACCGTTGAGAAAATAGAATTTAACGATAAGCCTTCTAAAGAAGATATATTATTGGCTTCGCAACTCAAGGCAATTGACAAACCTATAACTTTTGAAACATCTGAAACCACTAAACTTGAAAAATCTCTTGTTGGAGAATTTGATCATATTCTCTATGATTCTATCGACACAGAAGAAGTAGTTGACGAAGATAAAGGTAAAAAAAGGCTGCGCCGTAGAAGACGTCGTTAAACTTTAAATAGTAATTTAAAATAACTCATGTATTTTTAAAGCAGCACAGTTAGTTAAGTGCTGCTTTTTCTTTTATAACGCTGAACCTTTGGTATAATAGCGCCAATAAAAATTATTAACATTTCTTTGAAATAGAGGTTTTTTAATGTCGGATCTTTCCAGCCGTCCAACAAATTTTATTCGTCAAATTATTGATGCTGATCTTGCTAGTGGTAAACACACTAAAGTACAAACACGTTTTCCACCAGAGCCAAATGGTTATTTACATATTGGCCATGCTAAGTCTATTTGTTTGAATTTTGGTATTGCACAAGATTATCAAGGTGCTTGTAATTTACGTTTTGACGATACCAACCCAGAAAAAGAAGATATTGATTACGTTAATTCTATTCAAAAAGATGTTAAATGGTTAGGGTTTGAATGGGCTGGTGATATTCATTATTCATCTGATTATTTTGATAAGTTACATGGCTTTGCTATTGAATTAATTGAAAAAGGTTTAGCTTATGTTTGTTTTTTAAATGGCGAACAAACCAAAGAATACCGAGGTACATTGAATAAACCCGGTAAAAATAGTCCATATCGAAATACCACAGTCGAAGAGAATTTAGCTTTATTTACCAAAATGAAAGACGGAGAATTTAAAGAAGGTGAATGTGCACTCCGCGCTAAAATAGACATGACATCAAGTTTTATGTGTATGCGTGATCCTGTAATTTATCGTGTTCGTTTTGCACATCATCATCAAACAGGGGATAAATGGTGCATTTATCCTATGTATGATTTTACCCACTGTTTATCTGATGCTATTGAGGGTATTACTCATTCACTTTGTACTTTAGAATTTCAAGATAATCGTCGCTTATATGATTGGGTGCTCGAAAATGTTTCTATTGAAACTGTTCCGCATCAATATGAATTTTCTCGTTTAAATCTTGAATACACGGTCATGAGTAAACGTAAACTACATACGCTTGTTGAAGAAAATTTAGTGAATGGTTGGGATGATCCTCGTATGCCAACTATCGCTGCTTTTAGACGCAGAGGTTATACACCTGCATCATTACGTGAATTTACAAAACGTATTGGTGTTACTAAAATGGATAATACTGTTGAAATGGGCGTGTTAGAAGCCTGTATTCGTGAAGATTTAAATGACAATGCACCTCGAGCTATGGTTGTTTTAGATCCTATAAAATTGGTGATTGAAAACTATCCTGAAGCAAAAACAGAACAGTTAACGATTCAAAATCATCCTAGTGATGAAAGTCAAGGTAGCCGTATAGTGCCTTTTTCCAAAGAAATTTACATCGAGGCAGAAGATTTTAGAGAAGAAGCGAATAAAAAATATAAACGTTTGGTTCTTGATAAAGCGGTTCGTTTACGTGGCGCTTATGTGGTTACAGCGACACGTTGTGATAAAGATGAACAAGGTAAAGTCACCACGGTTTATGCTCATTATAATGAAAATACTTTAGGAAAAAATCCCGAAGATGGCACTAAACCTAAAGGTGTTATTCATTGGGTAAGTGTTGCTGATGCTTTAAATGTTGAAGTGCGTTTATATGATCGCTTATTTACGGTACCAAATCCAGCAGGTGCTGAAGATTTTAATAGTGTTATCAATCCCGAATCGTTAACTGTTCTTAATCAAGCTAAAGCAGAGCCATCACTAATTAATGCTGTAGAAGAAAAAGCTTTTCAGTTTGAACGCCAAGGTTATTTTTGTTTAGATAATAAAATTTCTGATGAAGATAAAGCTGCAAATAAACTTGTTTTTAATCGTACGGTTGGTTTAAGAGATACTTGGGCAAAAATTGATAAGTAAACGCTAAAGAATATAGAACGCATAAATAAAAACCACTCAATTGCGGTAATGCCGATCAGTTAAGCTAAAAATAGCTTGAAAATTTGGCCAAAGAGATCAAAATCCGATGAATATTTTTCATCGGATTTTTTTTATGCAAGTTTCTCAAGCGTTAGACATTATTAACAACGTC
>Ga0316203_1000307_pt1 | contig 70266 bp, 62 predicted proteins | sample 6monrhotite_MG_FD_204940 | JGI IMG/M metagenome (GOLD analysis project Ga0316203, IMG submission 204940) | Microbial mat bacterial communities from mineral coupon in-situ incubated in ocean water Damariscotta River, Maine, United States -... | ecosystem: Environmental > Aquatic > Marine >... | reverse complement strand
AAGCCCACGCCGGGGGTCGAGTGACGGACCCGGCCAATCCATTCGTTAACCTTGTGACCGGGCAATTGCCCACCTTCACCAGGCTTGGCCCCTTGGGCCATTTTGATCTGGATATCGTCGGCGTTGACCAAGTATTCAGCCGTCACGCCAAAGCGCCCCGAAGCCACCTGTTTGATGGCTGAGCGCATACTGTCGCCATTTTCCAAGGGCGTAAAGCGGACGGCTTCTTCGCCGCCTTCGCCGGTATTGGATTTGGCGCCGATGCGGTTCATGGCAATGGCGATGTTGGTGTGTGCTTCCCAAGAGATCGAACCAAACGACATGGCGCCACTGGCAAAACGTTTACAAATGTCTTCAATGGGTTCGACTTCGTCCAACGGCACAGATTTTCCGGTGCCGTTCAGCTTGAACAAGCCGCGCAGGTTTTGCACCTTCACATCGTGGGCATTCATAGCGGATTCGTACTGACGGTAGGTGGCGCGATCGCTTTTGCGCACCGCGTGTTGCAGCAACGAAATGGTTTCGGGAGTCCAGGCATGGGCTTCGCCGCGATGACGCCAAGCCAATTCACCACCGACGTCTAAGTGATGTTTTAACAACGGGTCGTTGCCAAACGCGGCCCTGTGACGGCGCGCGGTTTCCGTTGCCAATTCCAACAAACCAATGCCGCCAATTTTAGACGCGGTCTTGGTGAAATAGCGGTCAATCAGCGTAGCGTTCAAACCGATGGCGTCAAAAATTTGCGCGCCACAGTAGGATTGGAACGTGGATATACCCATTTTCGAGAACACTTTAAGCATCCCCTTATCGACCGCTTTGACATAGCGCTTTTGCGCTTCTTCAATGGTCACATCGTCAGGCAGTTCATCGGCAAAATCGACAATGGTGTCAAATGCTAGGTAAGGGTTAATAGCTTCTGCCCCATACCCGCCCAACAGACAGAAATCATGGACGCGGCGCGCTTCGCCCGTTTCCACAACCAATCCAGCCGACGTGCGCTGCCCGGTGCGGATCAAGTGATGATGCACGCCCGCCGTCGCCAACAAAGCCGGAATGGCAATGTGGTTGGCGTCCAACCGACGGTCCGACAAAATCAAGATGTTATAGCCTTCGTTGACCACTTTTTCGGCCTTGGCAAACAACTTGTCCAAAGCCGCTTCCATGCCCTCGGCCCCTTGATCGGCGGGATAGCACATGGATAAGGTATACGTTTTAAAGCCTTTATCGACATGGTTTTCAATGTGGCGAATTTTTTCCAGATCCAAATTGGTGAGGATCGGCTGACGGACTTCCAAACGTTTTCGGGTGCCGATCCGGTTTACGTTCATAAGGTTCGGGCGGGGGCCAATCAAACTTACCAAACTCATCACCAATTCTTCACGAATAGGATCAATTGGTGGATTGGTCACCTGGGCAAAGTTCTGTGTGAAATAATCATACAAAATCTTAGGCCGTTCTGATAACACCGCAATCGGCGTATCACGCCCCATGGACCCGATGGGGTCTTGCCCCGTCAAAGCCATCGGTTTGATGAAGTGCTTGTAATCTTCTTGGGTGTAACCAAACGCTTGCTGGGCTTCCAACAGGGTATCGTGGTCTGGGGCCATGGCCGGATTTTCATCTGGCAAGTCTTCGACCTTGATTTGCGTTCTATCAAGCCACTCTTGATACGGCTTGGCCTGGGTCAGCGAAGATTTAATTTCTTCATCGTCAATAATGCGACCTTCAACCAAATCAATCAGGAACATTTTACCAGGTTGCAACCGCCATTTTTTGACGATTTTGCTTTCGTCGACAGGGATCACGCCGACTTCAGATCCCATGATCACAAAATCGTCGTCGGTCACCACATAGCGTGCGGGACGCAAACCGTTACGATCCAAAGTCGCTCCAATTTGCCGACCATCCGTAAAGCACACGGCGGCGGGGCCATCCCACGGTTCCATAAGGGCCGCATGGTATTCATAAAAAGCGCGCCGTTCGTCGTCCATAAGCGGGTTGTTGTCCCACGCCTCTGGAATCATCATCATCATCGCATGGGACAGCGAATAACCACCCGCGACCAGCAATTCTAGAGCATTATCAAATGTAGCGGAATCTGAAGAACCATCACCGATCAACGGCCACAGCTTATCCAAATCATCCCCCAACACATCGGACGACATGGTTGCTTTGCGTGCCGCCATCCAGTTGATGTTGCCGCGCACGGTGTTGATTTCGCCGTTGTGGCATAAATAACGGAACGGCTGTGCCAATTCCCAACTGGGGAAGGTGTTGGTGGAAAAACGTTGATGCACCAAAGCCAGCGCCGAGGTGGTGCGCGGGTCTTGAAGGTCTAAATAAAAATTACCCAAATTGCTCGACAACACCATGCCCTTATAGACAATGGTCCGCGCCGAAAGCGTTGGAATATAGAAATTGCCATGACTATCATCGCCGAGTTTATCCCACACCACGTGGTGCACTTGCTTGCGGATCACAAATAGTTTGCGTTCAAAGGCCGCCTCATCGGCAACATTCGCGCCTTTTTTGATGAAGACTTGGCGAATTTCGGGTTCCGCCGCTTTGACACTTTCGCCAAGGCAAGAGTTATCCACAGGCACAGAGCGCCAGCCAAGAAGCTCTTGGCCTTCGCGCGGCACAACCGTATCGAAAGCTTGTAAACAGGCTTTGCGCGCCGCTTCGTCGCGGGGCAAGAAAACTTGGCCGACCGCATATTCGCCGACTTCAGGGAGCTCAAAGCCCAGTTTTGCGCACTCTTCGACCAGCATGTCGTGGGGGATTTGCATGATAATACCCGCCCCATCGCCAGCCAATGGGTCGGCACCGACCGCGCCACGGTGATCCATATTGACAAGAATCTGTAAACCTTGAGTGATAATCTCATGGCTTTTTTTGTTCTTGATATTGCAAATGAAGCCGACACCGCAGTTGTCGTGTTCGTTACTGGGGTCGTAGAGGCCCTGCGTGTTTGGCAGTCCGCTGGCTTTCATATCCATTATTCATCCTAATCAACAGCACAGTAGCCACTGGAGTATCGTTATAATTCAAGGCGTTAAAGTCATATCCTTCGTAAATTGAGGTCAATACGACGAGGACATTGCAAACGGTCTTACATAAACTTTGGAGGCCGGACAATAGCGGAAGATTTCGCAAAAGAAAAGCCCAGCCAAGTACTTTTTGGGCCGTTTAGCGTGACAAAAGTAATAGGCCCAAGAAGTCCTTTATATACCTTGTCCGGGCTTCGTTCTAGAGCGCTGTACACTGAGAGCTTCCCCCGGTCTGTATGGGTGAGGTAAAGTTCTTTCAGTTTTGGATTCGCCAAACCCTTAATCGGAGCTTTTTACCGTGCCGTTTTTACACATTGCCATTCTTGCGCTGGTCCAAGGCGTGACCGAATTTTTACCCATCAGTTCGTCTGGACACTTGGTTTTGGTGCCATGGTTGGTGGGTTGGGAAGACCAAGGCGTAACCTTGGATGTTGCCGTCCATGTGGGGACCCTGGGCGCGGTGATGCTGTATTTGTGGCGCGACATTGCCAACATGTTGACGGGCTTGGGGCGAATGATAAAGGGCAAGGGCATTGATGATGGTGCCAAACTGGCTTTTTTCTTGGTCCTGGCAACCTTGCCGGTCGTTGGGGCTGGCTATTGGATGCACAAAACCATGCCCGATGGCATTCGTTCGATCGAAGTCATTGGCTGGGCGACGTTAGGCTTTGGCGTTGTGTTATGGTTGGGTGACCGTCTGGGCGTGACGCTTAGGCGCATGGAACACTTAGGCGTGTCTGACGTTTTAATGATTGGCATTTCCCAGTGCTTGGCGCTGATTCCCGGCACATCGCGCAGTGGCATCACCATGGCGGTCGGACGTTTATTGGGTATGGAACGCCCGGACTGCGCTCGCTTTTCCATGTTGCTGTCCATTCCCGCCATTGTCGGCGCAGGGGTATTAAAGGGCTTGGATTTGTATAAAAGCGGCGATGTCGTGCAAATTTCCACTGCTCTGACCGGCATCGGGCTGTCGTTTATATCCGCCCTGATCGCCATCGCCTTGATGATGGCGTGGCTCAGACGCGCCAGTTTCACACCGTTTGTGCTCTATCGCATTGTGTTGGGCGCGGGATTGCTGGCGATTGCCTATGGCTATGTCAGCCTGCCAACTGTTTAAGGCTTAGCGCAAGCGCCCTACAGGCTTCGCCACCGCGCCTTTTTTAAGGGCCAGCAGGCATAAGATGTCGTGGGCGATGGTGGCGGCGGCGATGGCGGTAATTTCTGACACGTCATACGCGGGCGACACTTCAACCACGTCAGCCCCAACCAAATCAAGGCCGTCGAGGCCGCGCACAATATCAAGCGCTTGGGCAGAACTGAGACCGCCCACAACCGGGGTTCCGGTACCAGGGGCGAAAGCTGGGTCCAGGCAATCAATATCAAACGTCAAATAGACCTTGCCTGCCCCGACCCGTTCCCGGATGGCGGCAATCGTCGCATCAACACCATGGCGGTGCACCCAAGGTGCCGACAAAATATCGAAGCCATGATCGGAGTCGTTATAGGTGCGGATGCCGACCTGACACGAACGGCTAACGTCGATTAAGCCTTCGGTCTTGGCCCGCAAAAACATCGAGCCATGGTCAAGCCGTTCGCCATCATCATCCCAAGTGTCGGGGTGGGCGTCAAAATGTAGCAAGGCGACCGGGCCGTGTTTGGCCGCGATGGCACGCAAAATCGGATAGGCGATAAAGTGGTCACCGCCCAGGGTCAAAGGAAACACCCCCGCGTTCAGCAACGTGGTGATGTGCGCTTCGACCGCCTCAACGATGGTCTCGGGATGGTGGGGATCGACAAAGCAATCGCCATAATCAACCACGGCCAAAGTATCAAACGGATCAAAGCCAAAAGGAAAGGCTTTCAATTCACCCAATTGAACCGAGGCGGCGCGAATAGCGCGCGGGCCAAGCCGTGCCCCTGGACGATACGTCACGGCCCCATCATAAGGCACGCCGCTCACCGCCACATCAACGCCGTCCAGTTCGCGGCTATAGCGCCGACGCAAAAAGCTCAGCGCACCGCCATAGGTCATCTCTGGCTGGCGGCCAAGAAGATCGGTCTTGCGAAACGCTTGATCACCATTTTCTGTGTTCGACATCAGGGACCTCTTGAAAGTTTATCTAAAAAGTATATTGCATGGCGCTTGGTACAGGGCAATAAATTAAGTATAGACTTCCAAGGATCAATATCTCGCACAGAAAGCCCCTAAGCGATGACTGACTGGACCACCGACGACGCCGAAGAGCTTTATCGCATCCAGCATTGGAGCGATGGTTATTTCGGCATTGGCGACGACGGCAAGCTGCTGGCGCTGCCCAATGTGGGTGCGCGTGAAGTTCCCATCGCCCTGCAAGATGTGGTCGATGAATTGCACGAACAAAACGTACAGTTCCCCGTGGTCATGCGCTTTCACAACATTCTCAAGAACCGCGTCAAACAGCTCAACGAAGCCTTTATCGGTGCCATCGCGGAAGCCGAATACGATGCTCCCTATCGCGGCGTCTTTCCGATCAAAGTCAACCAGATGCGCGAAGTGGTCGATGAAATTGTCGAGGCCGGGCGGCCCTTTCATTATGGGCTAGAGGCTGGCTCTAAATCGGAACTTATGGCGGTGTTATCCTATGATACGGGCGACGAAGCCCTGACCATCTGCAATGGCTATAAGGATGAAGACTTTTTGCGCCTCGCCTTACTGGGTCGCAAGTTGGGCCGCAAAGTGGTGGTGGTGATCGAAAAGTTCAGCGAGATCGAGCCGCTGTTGCGCTTGAGCGCCGAAATGGGCGTACAGCCAATTATCGGTCTGCGCATCAAAATGCGTATCAAAACCGAAGGAAGGTGGAGTGAGTCGAGCGGTGAGCGGGCAAAGTTTGGCCTCACCACGTCGGAAATTCTCAATGCCATCGCCTTAATTCAAAAGCGCGGCTATGGCGATTGCATCAATCTTTTGCATTTTCATGTTGGCAGTCAACTGTCCGACATTCGTTTCGTCAGAGAAGCGGTCCAAGAAGCGGCGCGGATTTATGCCCGGTTGGTTAAGCGCGGCGTCCCGCTAACCTATTTAGACATCGGCGGTGGACTGGCGGTGGATTACGACGGCAGCAAATCGAGCGGCCATTCGTCTATGAACTACACCATGGATGATTATGCCTATGGCGTGGTGTCCTCGGTCAAACAAATTTGTGACGTGGAAGAGGTGGTGCACCCGACCTTGGTCAGTGAAAGTGGTCGGGCCATAACCGCCCATCATTCCTGCGTGGTCATACGGGTCATTGGGGAAATCGCAAACGATGCCAACCCCATCAACACCGATCCGGTGGACGGCGAACACATCTTGGTGACCAATATGCGTGATCTGCTGGTCAATCTGGCCGAAGAACAAAACTTCCAAGACATTTACAACGAAACCAGCCTGTTGATGGAAGATGTGTTAAGCGCGTTCAAGCTCGGCATTTTGGGTCTAGAAGAGCTGGCGCGTGCCGAAACGCTGTATTGGAAATTGTTGCGGTTGGTTGCCCGTGGCCTGGAAACGGCGGATTTTGTGTCTGACGATTTGCTGCATGTGGAATCCTTGCTGCGTTCGCAATATCTGTGCAATTTTTCCCTATTCCAATCGGCAGCCGACATTTGGGCGATCCAGCAAGTTCTGCCCGTGGCGCCCCTGACCCGTTTGAACGAAGCCCCTTCACGCAACTGCACCCTGGCCGACATCACGTGCGACAGCGATGGCCGCATCTCCCAATTTATCAGCGAACAGGGCAACCAACCCATGTTGCCGCTGCACGATTTGGTGCCCGGGCAAAGTTATTACATTGGGCTATTTTTGACAGGCGCTTATCAGGACGTTATGGGCGACATGCATAATTTGTTTGGGCGCTTGAACGAAGCGCATATTTTCTGTGATGCGAACGATCCAACGGGCTTTTACATCGAAGAAACCGTGTCCGGGTCGTCGTCCGGGCAAGTGCTTGAAATTATGCAGTACAATCCAAAGGCTATGGCGGGGCAAGTCAAACGGATGATAGATTCGGCCGTAACCAAAGGCCAACTGCGATCACGCGAAGGCGTAAAACTGGTCGATTTCTACGAAGCTTGTCTGGACAGTTACACCTATATCAAGCACCAAGACCCAAGCGCCTAATAGCCGTTCTTCAAATCCACAACGTTGTCCGGAAAATGACCATCGGCGATGTCCTGAATACCCTTGGCGACAACTTGGGTGGCGCTGTCGGCGGTGGTCAGCGAGGCTATGTGCGGGGTGACAAAGACGTTATCCATGATCCAATAGGGATGGTCTTGGGACAACGGCTCAGGGGTGAAAACGTCAAAGGCTGCGGCTTCAATGTGGCCGCTGTTGAGGGACTCGATCATATCGGCCTCAACCACTAATGAACCGCGCCCCGCATTGATGACAAAAGCCCCTTGGGGCAATTTGGCTAAGGTCGCGGCATTCAACAGGCCTTGAGTATCCTTGGTGTGCGGCAACAGACATACCAAGATATCGGTACGGGCTAAAAATGCATCTAGGCTTTGGACCCCCACAAAGCTTTCGATACCGGGGAGGTCTTTGGGCGTGCGGGTCCATCCGGCGATGTTTTCAAAGCCTAACATCAACACAGCATGGGCCGCGTCTTGGCCCAGTTCGCCCAATCCTAAAAAGCCAATGCGGCGTTTTGCGGGGTCGGTATTTTCGTGTTGAACCCATTGGCGCGCGGTTTGTTGGCGCGCATAAACATGCATCGAGCGGTGAAAGTGCAACACCCAATGGACAATGTATTCGGTCATGCCAGAGCTTAAACGTGGATCAACCAAGCGCACGATGGGCATGTGTGTGGGCAACGTTGGGTCTTGTAACAATGCATCAACCCCCGCACCCAAAACAAAAATTGCTTTCGCCTTGGTGAACGTGGCCAACACGCCCGCTTGGGGCTTCCAAGCCAAAACGTAGTCCACGTCCTGTGGGTCGACCGCGTCTTCGCCCCACACCAAAAATTCGGCCTCGGGGATATGGCGATGCACCGCCTTTTGCCACGGTTTGGAATCGTCATTGCAAATGTAGAGAATATTCATCCATTCACCACGCCGCTATCGTCGGCTGTTAAATTAAAGGCGGCCTTCATCAGGGCTTGGGTATAAGGCTCCGCCGGGTTGTCGAAAATTGTGTTGGCGGGGCCAAATTCGACCACCCGTCCCGTCTGCATCACCATCACATCATGGGCCAAGGCCCGCACCACTTTCAAATCATGGCTGATGAAGACATAGGTCAAGTCGTGCTTTTTTTGCAAGGCCCGTAACAGGTCGACAATTTGCGCCTGAACCGAAACGTCCAAGGCACTGGTGGGTTCATCCAACACGATGAACTCAGGCTGTAACACCAAGGCCCTGGCAATGGAAATGCGTTGGCGTTGACCGCCAGAAAATTCGTGGGGGTAACGGTCCGCCATGGTCGCTTCAAGCCCCACCTCGTCCAATACATCTAGGACCTTTTTCTGGCGTTCGGATTTGCTCATGAGGGGGCTGTGAACTTCCAACCCTTCGCCGACAATTTCACCGACCGACATGCGCGGGCTTAAGGAACCAAACGGGTCTTGAAAAACAATCTGTAAGTCTGCGCGCAACGGCCGCACAGCGTTCGCGTTCAAACTTAAAATATCTTGGCCCTTAAATTCAATCGCGCCGGTGGCCCGTTCTAAACGCAATAGGGCGCGGGCCAAGGTTGATTTGCCCGACCCGCTTTCACCGACGATGCCCAGTGTGTGACCTTTTTTAACGTTAAGCTCAATCCCGTCAACGGCCTTCACATGACCGACCACCCGGCGGATCACGCCTTTTTTAATGGGAAACCAAACTTTTAAATCCTGCGTTTGCATCATTGTTTTGGCGTTCGCATCGGCCACCTCGGGGCGGCCTTTGGGTTCCGATGCCAGCAGACGTTTGGTGTAGTCTTGTTTAGGATTGTCGAACAGTTCAGCCGTTGGGCCGTGTTCAACCAATCGACCATCGTTCATAACATAAGCCCGGTCGGCGATGCGTTTAACGATGCCCAAATCATGGGTGATGAACAAAATGCCCAAGCCCATTTTCTGCTGTAAGTCGGCCAGCAGTTTTAAAATTTGCGCCTGAATGGTGACATCTACGGCGGTGGTTGGCTCGTCCGCAATCAACAGGTCCGGCTCGTTCGCCAGCGCCATGGCAATCATAATGCGTTGTTGTTGGCCGCCGGAAAACTCATGGGGCAGATTTTTAAGCCGTTCGATTTGCGCACCCAAGCCCACCAGTTCCATCAGCTCTTTCACCCGGTTGATGACTTCAATTTTTGACTTGGTCTGGTGGGTAGTGATGATCTCGGCGATTTGGTTGCCGATGGGATGCAGCGGGTTAAGGCTGGTTAAGGGTTCTTGAAAGACAATCGAAATGTCCGCCCCACGCAAGCGGCGCATGTCATTGTCCGATGCCCCCATCAGCTCTTGACCCTTGTATTTGACCGACCCGGTGGGATGGTTTGCCAACGGATAGGGCAGCAGTTGCATGATGGACAAAGCGCTGACAGATTTTCCGGACCCGGACTCGCCGACCAAGGCCACGGTTTCACCGCGTTCAATGTTGAACGACACCCCGTGCACGACTTGCGTTTCGCCAAACGCCACCGATAGGTTTTCAACCTCTAACAATTTGCTCATTTGCGAAACACCTTTCTGGGATCAAAGGCATCTCGAACCGCTTCGCCGATAAACACCAGCAACGAAAGCATGATGGCAATAACAAAAAAGGACGTCAGACCCAACCACGGCGCGTGCAGGTTGGCTTTGCCTTGGTTGAGCATTTCACCGAGCGAAGCTGAGCCTGCGGGCAGGCCAAAGCCAAGGAAATCAAGAGCAGTTAAAGTGGTGATCGAGCCGGACGTGATGAACGGCAAAAACGTCACCGTGGCGACCATGGCATTCGGCAGAATATGGCGGCGCATGATGGTGAAATTTCCAACACCCAACGCCCGCGCGGCGCGGACATAGTCGAAGTTGCGGGTTTTCAAAAATTCAGCCCGCACCACCCCGACCAAGCCCATCCAACTGAACAACAGCATGATGCCCAACAACAGCCAAAAATTCGGCTGCACCATACTGGCCAAAATAATCAGCAAAAACAGCATCGGCAAACCCGACCAAACTTCAATAAAGCGCTGAAAGAACAAATCGACAAGCCCGCCAAAATAGCCTTGCACTGCCCCCGCCGCAATGCCGATCACGGAACTGACCAAGGTCAAGGTCAGGCCGAACAATATGGAAATGCGAAAACCATAAATGAGGCGTGCGGCAACGTCACGGCCTTGGTCGTCGGTGCCAAGGACGTTGGTTTTGCTCGGCGCACTTGGCGCGGGTTCGGTCAGCGCGTAGTTCACCGTGTCATAAGAAAACCGAATCATCGGCCACACGATCCAACCGCCTTCATTGATCATGTCTTGAACATCGGGGTCGGCGTATTCAGTCGGTGTTTCTAAAAACCCACCGAATACCGTTTCGGGATAATCGACCAAAATCGGCACGTACAGCTCATTTTCAAAGCTCACCAAAATCGGCCGATCATTGGCGATCAATTCGGCAAACATGGTCAGCGTAAACAGAGCCAAAAAAATCCACAGCGACCAATAACCACGCCGATTGGCTTTGAAGTTGGTGAGCCGGCGGTGGTTGATGGGCGATAACTTCACCATCACCGATCCACCTTTTCAAAATCAATGCGTGGATCAATGATGTGATACATAATGTCACCAACCAAACCCAACACCAGGCCCAACAACGTAAACACGTACAGCGAGCCAAACATAACCGGATAATCGCGTTTAATCGCCGCTTCAAATCCCAACAGCCCAAGGCCATCCAGCGAGAAAATAATTTCCGTAAGCAAGGCCCCGGTAAACAGAATGCCGACAAAGGCCGACGGAAATCCGGCGATCACGATCATCATGGCATTGCGAAAAACGTGACCATACAAGACCGCGTTTTGGGTCAGTCCCTTGGCCCGCGCGGTGGTTACGTATTGCTTGTTAATTTCTTCCAGGTACGAGTTTTTGGTCAACATGGTCAAACCTGCAAAGCCACCGATCACCATGGACCCAATCGGCAAAACCAAATGCCAGACGTAATCTTTGATTTGACCAAAGCTGGAAAGCTCGGAAAAATTAGCCGACGTTAATCCACGCAACGGAAACCAGTCGAAATAGCGCCCGCCCGCGAACACCACGATCAACAAAATCGCAAACAAAAATCCCGGAATTGCATTGCCAACAATGACCACCGACGACGACGCCACATCAAAACGAGATCCATCGCGCACGGCTTTTTTAATGCCCAACGGAATCGAAATCATATACACCAACAACGTGGTCCACAGCCCCAAGGAAATCGACACCGGCATCTTTTCAACAATGAGGTCGACCACTTTTTCATCGCGAAAATAGCTGTCGCCGAAATCAAACGTGGCATAATTTTTAAGCATCATGACAAAGCGTTCGCCGACAGGTTTATCGAACCCATAGAGCTTATTGATGCGGGCTAAAAATTCGGGGTCCAAACCTTGGCTACCGCGTTTGTCGTTGGCGCCCAGGGTCTCAGCGCCTCGCCCAGATACGCGTGCAGTGGAACTGACCTCTAAGCCCTTAACCTTGGCAATCATCTGGTCCACCGGACCACCGGGGGCGGCTTGAATAATGACAAAATTAATCGCAATGATGCCGAACAAGGTCGGAATGATTAACAACAAACGGCGCAGGATATAAGACGTCATGGTTTCACATCACTCTGCCGCGTTCAGCGCACGAGCTTTGGTTTGATCAAACCACCACCGAGCTGTCGAATAGCCATACGGCAACACATCTTTGGGGCGACTGTATTTGTTCCAAAACAAAATCCGATCATAATCGGCATACCAATGCGGCACGACATAATGGCCCCATTGCAGCACGCGATCCAAGGCGCGGGTGCGCTGTTCTAAACTTTTACGATCCGGGGCGGACATGATCAAACCGATCAGGTCATCGACCACCGGGTCGTTGACACCTGCATAATTACGGCTACCCGGTGAAGAGGCGGCTTCGGAGCCCCAATAATTAAGCTGTTCGCCACCCGGCGATAAAGACTGGCCCCAGCCGCCAACGACCATTGCATAGTCATAGGTTTCTAGGCGTTTGATGTACTGAGCCGTGTCCACGGTGCGCACGGTGGCGGTGATGCCCAAACGCGAGAGATGTTTGGCATACGGCAAAGTGATGCGTTCAAACGTGGGCTGGGCCAGCATGATTTCAAATTCAAATTTTTGCCCGGTTACTTTGTTGACGCGGTCCTTGCCAACAATTTCCCATCCTGCTTCTTTCAACAAACGGTCAGCTATTTTCAAGTTTGCTCGGATGCGTCCATCGCCTTTGGTGGCGGGGGGATTGTATTCGGTGGTGAAAACTTCGGGCGGAATTTGGTCCCGATATTTTTCCAATATTGCCAGCTCTTCACCCGTCGGCAAGCCCTTGGCTTCAAGAACAGAGTTGCCAAAATAGCTGCGCGTACGTTTGTATTGACTGTAAAACAAATTGCGGTTTGACCATTCAAAATCAAACGCATAAGCCAAGGCTTGGCGCACACGGCTATCTTTAAAAAGCGCGCGGCGCATATTGAACACATAGCCCTGCATGGGCGCGGTTCTTTGGTTGGAGATGGCTTCCTTGATAATTTGACCATTTTTAACCGCCGGAATGTCATATCCGGTGGCCCAGGTTTTGGATATATTTTCATTGCGAAAATCATACGCGCCGCCTTTAAAACCTTCGACGGCAACGTTTGCATCGCGGAAATATTCGACTCGGTGTTGATCGAAATTATGCAGCCCCATGTTGACGTTTAAAGCCTTGCCCCAATAGTCGGGGACGCGGTCAAAGGATATATAGCGCCCGGTTTCAAACTTACCAATTTTATAAGCCCCAGACCCCATTGGCGGTTCCAGCGTGCTTTTCCCAAGGTTGCGATCTTTGCCGACTTCGGTCCAATAGTGTTTGGGCAAGATGGGGATTTCTCCCACCGTTAAGGCGATTTCCCGGTTGCCCGTTGGCTTGAAACTGAACTTTACGGTGTAGGGGTCTATGGCTTGGACGCTGTCCACGTCGGCATAATAAAAACGGTAAAAAGGGGCGATGGTTTCGTTATGGGTAAGCTCGTTAAAGGTCCACACAACGTCTTCGGCGGTCAGGGGTTGTCCATCATGCCAACGCGCCTGTTTGCGCATGTGAAAGACCACCCAAGACCGATCTTCGGGCACGTCTATGCTTTCAGCCAACAGGCCATAGCGTGTGAACGGTTCGTCAGCACTTGGCGTGGTCAGGCTGTCATAAATCATGCCCAAGCCGTTTGCGGCTTCGCCTTTGATAGAGAAACCATTGAGGTTATCAAAACTACCAAAACCACTGGTGCGCATCGTGCCGCCTTTGGGGGCGGATGGATTTACATAATCAAAATGTTTGAAGTCGTCGGCGTATTTGGCATCGCCGTGCATGGCAATGCTGTTTTTGGCCCACGCCGGGGCAGAAAACAGCACCGCTAAAATGACCATAGACTTCAATATATTCATATGCGTTCTCACCGTTATTCGATGGATTTGATGTGCTTGTAAAATTTGTAATTGTTGCGGCCTTCTGCCTTGACCGCGTACATGGCTTCATCGGCGGCCTTAACCAATTCATCAGCCGAATCACCATCATCGGGGAAAATACTAATGCCGATGCTGGCCCCCACTTGAGCTTGTTTCCCGCCATCCACCTCAACGGGTTCGGTTAACGACTCAATGATCTTCGTGGCAACCTTGGAGGCACTTTCCCAATGATCTATATTTTCCAAAATGGCGACAAATTCATCGCCGCCGATGCGCGCCACGGTGTCGGACGTGCGCACATGCGAAGCCATACGTTCAGCCACGGCGATCAGCACGGCATCCCCCGCATCATGACCCAGTTCATCATTTACGGGTTTGAATTTATCAAGATCAACAAACATCACGGCCATCAACTGTTTGGCGCGACGACTTCGATAAACGGCTCGTTCCATCAAATCGTTAAACAAATTGCGATTGGGCAATCCGGTCAGCGCATCGTGGTGGGCCATGTGTTCCAAATCGGCCTGGGCTTTTTTGCGTTCGGTGATGTCGCGGACCACCCAAGTGAATAGCCGTTTATGACCTTCGTGTAATTCCGTAACCGACAGTTCGATGGGAAATAAATCGCCACTTTGACTTTGCCCGTCCATTTCACAGGCCGTACCAAAGGTCATGGTTTTTCCGGTTTTATAACTTTTAGCAACACAGGCGTCGTGATAACCCTTGTATTCGGTCGGCAACAGCATGTTGATGTGATGGCCGATCAGGTCAAACTTCTGGTAACCGAACATGGTTTCGGTTCTGGGGTTAACGGTTTCAATAAGGCCGTCCTCATTCAGCGTAAGAATGGCATCCATCACCGTACCCAGAACGCCCGCTAGCCGTTGTTCGCGTTGGCGGGCTTCTTGCGAGGCTTTGATGTAACTTGTAATGTCCTGACATTCCACCATGTAGGCTTGGTCACCCGACGTCTCAAGTACGCGTACCCGCATATGCACATCAACAGGCGGAGCATTTAAAGGCAGCAGTTTCAACGGTACGCCATTTTCTTCTTCGGCAAACACATCAATACCCAGGCCAATAAGTTCCGCGTAATCTGCATGAACAAATTCGGCCATTTCATGCCCAATGACCTGCTCTCCATCCTTAGCCCCCAACATCTGCATACCGGCGGTGTTGATGTAAGAGATACGCTCATTTTTGACCACACACACCAAATTCGATATGGCGCTTAAGAGTTCTGGTCCTAATTCTGAATGTTCTAACATATACACATGGTTCCCGAGGTGGTGGTCCCTGTCAAGCTACAAGCAAGCTTAAGGCTTTCGCATGTAAGGACGAATCGCCCGCCGCTAAAACTCGGCCTTCGCTATCTAAGGTGAGAGACTGACCGTGCCAATCGGTCATGATACCACCAGCCCCTTCAACCACCGGGGCCAGCGCACAAAAATCATAAGTACCTAGGCTGGCTTCGCAGACCAAATCCACATGCCCCGAGGCGAGCAAACCATAGGCATAACAGTCGCCCCCAAACACCGTGCGCCAAACACCGCCGCGCAGTCGCAAAAAGGCGGCTTCGTTGTCGCCTTCAAACATGTCGGGCGTTGTGGCGTACAACCACGATTTATCTAAGTCATTACATGACCGGACCGTAACAGGGGTGCCGTTCAAGGTGGTGGGCGCGCCTTTGGTGCCAATCCACCGTTCGTTCACGGCAGGGGCATCTATAATGCCGATGACGGGAACTTTATTTTGGCACAAGGAAATCAAGGTGCCAAACAGCGGTTTTCCGGTGACAAACGAATTGGTGCCATCGATGGGGTCAAGCACCCATACGAATTCAGCATCCGTGTTTTCGGACCCGTATTCTTCCCCTAAAATGCCGTGGTCGGGAAAGGTGGCGTTGATCAAGGCCCGCATGGTGCGTTCCGACGCCCGGTCCGCTTCGGTCACAGGCGACAGATCAGACTTCACATCGGCTTTAAGTCCGGTGCGAAAACGTGGCATAATTTGAGCGCGCGCGGCATCGGCAAGCTGTTCAGCCAACGTTATGAAGGGGGCAAAATTGGTCATAGAACCTAGTCCTTCAATGTTTTCAAATAGGCAATGATGTTGGTGCGATCTTTTTCGACTTTGATGCCATTAAAGGTCATTTTGGTGTCTGGGATCATAGACCTAGGACTGGCAATAAATTTACTGATCAAAGCTTCTGTCCACACGCCGCCCAACAATTTAAGCTGGCGGGAATACCGAAAACCTTCCGATATGGCTTTATCTCTGCCGACAATCCCCCACAGATTGGGCCCCGTGCGATTGGGCTGGCCTTTGTCATAGGTGTGACAGCCAAAGCATTTGCGTTTATAGACGAGAAAACCAAGGGCCACCGGATCGGTGGTGGTGATCGGAGCCAGCTTGGCTGTTTTGGTTTCTTTTTTGACCAAGGTTTCTTCGACGACTTCCGTCTGTTTTGATTTTTCGACTTCCTTAACGCTCGCGGTTATGTCGCTGAGTAAGTTAAAAAAGACGTAGACACCGCCGAAGAAAATACCGGCGGCGATAATTTTTTTGAGCATGGTTAGCCTTTCTAAGATTCGATGCTGATCTTTTCGCAACTGTACACGCAAGCCACCCCTTTTCGCAACGTTCGCCGTCTGAAATATGTCTTGCACTTGAAACCACGCTTGGACTGTGGTCTCAATGGGGCATTGGTTCTGATTTTGGGGTCTGTATTGTCATGAATTCACCAATCGTCATTATTCCGGCCCGCATGGCGTCAACGCGCCTGCCGGGCAAGCCGTTGGCCGATATTTGCGGCTTGCCGATGATTGTCCAAGTGCTCAAACGCGCCGAAGAAGCCAACGTTGGGCCGGTGGTCGTGGCCTGCGCCGAATCCGAAATCAAAACGGCTGTCGAAGCACACGGCGCACAGGCGATCCTAACCGACCCCGACCACCCCTCGGGCTCAGACCGCATTTATGAAGCTTTGCAAAAAGTGGACCCCCATAAAAAACATGATGTGGTGGTGAACTTACAAGGCGATTTACCGATTATAGACGCGGCCGTGGTGCGGGCCGTGCTGAGGCCTATGGTGAATCCTGACGTAGATATTTCAACCTTGGTGGCGGAAATTATTGACGAGGAAGAAAAAACCAACCCCAACGTAGTCAAAGCCGTGATGGGCTTTGCTGAGGGCCAAGACATCGCAAGAGCTTTGTATTTCACCCGCGCCACCGCCCCCGCCAATGACGGACCGTTGTATCATCACATTGGCATTTATGCGTATCGGCGTGCGGCGTTAGAACGCTTTATCGGTCTTTCGCCCGGAGTCTTGGAACAGCGTGAAAAACTAGAGCAATTACGCGCCTTGGAAAATGGTATGCGCATTGATGGCGCGCGCGTTGACACCGTTCCGTTCGGCGTTGATACTCCCGACGATCTTGCGCGCGCGCGGGCCATTTTGGGGAGTAAATAAGAGTGAGTGTCGATAATACCATCGCTTTTCAAGGTGAGCCGGGAGCCAATTCCGATATGGCGTGCCGAGCCGTCTTTCCCGGTATGGCGCCACTGGGATGCTATTCATTTGAAGACGCGTTTGGGGCCGTTCACGATGGCAAGGCTCGTTTGGCCATGATTCCCATCGATAATTCAGTGGCGGGCCGAGTCGCCGATATTCATCATTTGTTGCCAAATTCCGGCTTGCAAATTATTGGTGAACACTTTCAACGCGTTGACCATCATTTGTTGGCGCTGCCTGGGACTTTGATTGGCGAATTAACCCATGTCCACAGTCACGTCCACGCCTTGAACCAATGCCGCGCTTTGCTCAAAGATTTGCGGGTGGAACCCGTCGTTCATGCCGATACGGCCGGTGCTGCGCACATGATCAAGGACTTAAACAATCCAACCCAAGGGGCGATTGCCTCTGTTTTGGCGAGCCAGATTTATGACCTTGACGTTTTGCGCTCGAACATTGAAGACGCCGAACATAACACCACACGATTTTTAATCATGGCCGCTGAGCGTCAAGATTTAAGATCGGAACGGGTTAAAGGCAAAGTGATCACCAGCTTTGTGTTTCGTGTGAAAAACATCCCCGCCGCCTTGTATAAGGCGCTGGGTGGTTTTGCCACCAACGGCATCAATATGACCAAACTGGAAAGCTACCTGGTCGACGGCAGTTTCCAAGCGGCCCAATTTTATGCCGAAGTCGAAGGCAACCCAATTGAAAAACCCATGGAATTAGCCTTTGACGAATTGTTTCATTACACCCATGAAATTAAGATTTTAGGGACCTATCCCGCATCGCCGGTGCGCGCTGAAATCGGCTAAATCATTTCGACCTGCAACACCCGAACACCTTGACAAGAATATACCCGCACTTGCAAGTTTCGCCTTGGAAGAATGCTGTGGTCCTGTTAGTGTGCATGTGATTCTAACCATAAGGAAACGTGTGTGCCGATTCGTATGTTGATTCAAAGGCTTAGGCAATACACCACCAGCTGTTGGGCTGGAAGGTTTGTATTTGCGCGGGTTTTTGCTGTGCTCAGCGTATCCGCATTCGTGACCGCATGTTCAACGGTCACAGAAACAAGCCCGGCTACAGCCTATACAGACGGCTGCATGGCCGAACGTGCTGACATCGTGGATGGCATTGATTGGGAAGCTGTTCAGCCCAATAAATTGACCTTGGTAGACGGCGAAATCCGGCCCATGGTTATCTATCTGGAAGAAAAACGCCCCTATATGATAGTCGTGCGCAATGCCGACCGTGTCGATCATGATTTATGGTCGCCCGAATTCTTCAAACAAGGCGTTGCGGTCGAAAGCGTTCAGTTCGGCAACAAGGCGGCGACCCAGGGCTGTGTTAACGGCGTTCGTGTCAAAGGTCGGTCCACAGTGACGCTTCGCTTGGTCCCCGTTTGGGAAGGTCGTTACGAACTGTTCAACAACAAAAGTTTCCTGCGGACCCCCACCGGACCAGACGCGGTGGTCAACGTTATTCAGCCCCGCATCGGCATTGCCTCTAAATAACTTTTAATTTCAACGCGTTAAAGAATTGAAAAAATAGTTTTCAAGGGCTTTGCGTGTACCGTCACGGCTTGTTATACTCCGCCCGGGAGATCGTCGTGGACGAGGTTCTCGCGAATTCGGTCAGATCCGGAAGGAAGCAGCCGTAACGAGTTTCGCTTCGGGTCGCGTGCGGTCTCCCACCTTATTTATCGACGAAACCTTGTCTTAAGGGAGCGCGGCCTTTTGGCCCAGATTAGAATCCATGTCCACCGACATATCTGATGCCCCACAAGAAGACTATCGGGTTCTTGCCCGCAAATACCGTCCAACGGATTTCAACACCCTGATCGGTCAAGACGCGCTGGTGCGCACGCTGACCAATGCCATTAGTTCTGGGCGTTTGGCCCATGCCTTTATGCTGACCGGTGTCCGAGGCGTCGGCAAGACCACCACCGCGCGGATCATTGCGCGGGCCTTGAACTGTATCGGTTCCGACGGCAAAGGGTCCGAAACGGCTGAACCGTGTGGGGTCTGTGAAAATTGCACCGCCATCGCCGAAGACCGCCACGTTGACGTGATGGAAATGGATGCGGCGTCGCGCACCGGGGTTGACGACATCCGCGAAATTATCGAAGGCGTGCGTTATAAATCGGTCTCAGCGCGCTATAAAATTTACATCATCGATGAAGTTCATATGTTGTCGAAAAATGCTTTTAATGCGTTGCTCAAGACCTTGGAAGAACCGCCCGAACATGTGAAGTTCATCTTCGCCACCACCGAAATCCGCAAGGTCCCCGTGACCGTTTTGTCGCGCTGCCAACGTTTTGATCTGCGCCGCATCGACATGGACACCTTGTCGGGGCACTTTCGCAAAATTGTTGAGTCTGAAAAGGCCTCGGTGACCGAAGGCGCATTGGCGCTTATTTCACGCGCCGCCGATGGCTCGGTGCGCGATGGATTGTCGTTGTTAGACCAAGCCATTGCCCACACCCAAGGCGAAGTTGGTGAAGACCAAGTGCGCGATATGTTGGGTCTGGCAGATCGCGCCTCAACCTTTGATTTGTTGGATGCCGTTTTGCGCGGCAATGTCGAAGAGGCCTTGGGATTGCTGGCCAATCAATATGATTCCGGTGCCGATCCGATCCAGGTTCTGCAAGACATGTTGGAACTGGTCCATTGGTTGACCCGCATCAAAGTGACACCCGCAGCGGCAGAGGCCCCCGGTGTGCCCGAAATGGAACGTGTACGTGGTTTAGAAATGTCGAGCGGCCTGACCATGGCGTCGCTGACCCGCGCTTGGCAAATGCTGTTAAAGGGCCTAACCGAAGTGCGCAGCGCCCCCAGTGCCCTTCAGGGTGCGGAAATGATTTTGGTGCGCTTGATGTACGGCCTGGAATTGCCCAGCCCTGCCGATGCTTTGAAAAAATTGCAAGATACGCCTCAACCAAGCCCCACCCCCGGCGGCTCAGGTGGCGGCGGCGCTCCAGCCCCCAGTGGCGGCGGCAGTGTCAATGCCCAAGGTTCAGCCTCCACAGGCTCAAATGCCACCCACGGACCATCTATGAGCTCTGCATCGGCGCAGCCTGCCTCCCAACCTGCCCCGCAAGGCGAAATCCAATTGCCGGACCCGCAAACCTTTGCCCAAGTCGTTGAGCTCAGCGAAAATCTAGGCGAAATGATTGTCCACGCAAATTTGATTTCCAATGTCCATTTGGTCAGCTTTCAGCCGGGTAAAATCGAATACCACCCCGGCGACCACGCGCCCAATGATTTGGCGCAGCGTTTAACTAAGTTGCTAAACGACAACACCGCCCGGCGCTGGATCGTTTCGATTTCCAGGGATGCTGGTGATCTGACCTTAAAACAGCAAGACGATGCTGCCGCTCAACAAATCAAAACTGATGCGGCGGGGGATCCTTTGGTGCGGGCGGTGCTTGACGCCTTCCCCGGATCTTCCATCACGTCGGTCAAAGACTTAGTCCCTGACGTCGCCCTTTCCGACGACGATGAGACTGAAGCTTAAAGCACCTGCGTCAGGCTTGCTAAATCGGCACGGCCACTCCGGGCAAAGGCGGTGATTTGCGTGCCTTTGGCAAAGGGGCCTGAAATGTGTGCCATCCATTGACCATTACCGTTAGACGTCGCGCGCAAGTTCGCCGACTGTTGGTCGTGGTCAGATGTTTGGAAGTAGATGTGGATGTCTTGAAGGGCTTGTTGGGTGAAGCCCAAAATGGTGAACCCATGGGGGGCAGGGGTAATGTTTTTAATGCTTACAGTCATGCTTATATCTCTCAAACCTCTTTGTTCAGGCCTGCAGTCTATAATGCCTACGTGACGGTTTTATGTCGGGCTAATCCAACAGAAACTTATGCTGACAAGCTTCGCCCCAGGCTTCTAGGAATTGGCCTAAGTGCGGGCGGGCTTCGCGTTCGGCTTCAATCAGCGCGATCACATCGGCGACCGAGCGGTTATAGCCTTCCACCGTCATGCGGTCGCGCGTCAATTGATAACGCAGATAAACCAAGTAGGTGTTGAGCACATCGGTTTCACAGTAATCTCTGATTTCGGCGACTTTGCCATCATCGAACATGGGGGCCACTTGGCTGCCATCGACGCCAAACTTGCCGGGAAAGCCCAACACGGCGCAAATTTCATTGAGTTTCAGGCCCCGGCTGGCGGCGCCAAAATCGGTCAGGGCTTCTTGCAAATCACAATGCCAATCTTGGGCATAGCGCGAGGTGTAGTTTTCCCACTTGTTCGAGGTGTCGTGAAAGGCGCTGGCTTGAACGCCGTGGACCATGGCGCGGTGGCGCAACACCGGAACATCGAAGCCTCGGCCATTATAGCTCACCAAACGGGGGTGGCGTTGATCTAGCCATTTAAAAAAGCCCGTGACCAAATCACGCTCAGGCGATTCGAGTTTTCCACCGGACCGAAGCTCTTTGAGGTAGTAGGTTTCATGTTTTCCGCTGCGTTCAATTTCAGCAGCCAAAAAACTCACCGCCACCACTTTGTGAAAGGGCTGGCGCGGGAAAGCATTATTTCCATTTGTTATTTCAAGGTGATAGTCCTCTAAAGCCGCGCGTCGTTCGGCCACGTCCCCACTGACATCGCCGCCAATTAGGTTTGGCACGGCATCAGTATCCGGTACGGTTTCAATATCAAATACGAACAAGCTTTGGTGTCCCATGGCTTGGATGTTATACGTGTACGTTAAATCAGGCCACCCCTTGTGCGGCCTGTCCTGTGGATAACGGAGCGACGATGAAAAATTTAGGCAATATGATGAAGCAGGCTCAGCAAATGCAGAGCCGCATGACCGAACTACAAGAAACCATGGAAGCGCATGAAGTCGAAGGCAATGCTGGTGGGGGACTGGTCACGGTTCGGGTTTCCGGAAAACACATTGTGCACGACCTTTCCATTGATCCAAGCCTGATCGATCCGTCCGATCCAGAAATATTGGAAGACTTAGTAAAGGCTGCACTCAACGATGCCAAGGCTAAGATTGATGTGTTCAAAGCAGAGCAAATGGCCGACATCACCGGCGGTATGCCAATGCCTCCTGGCTTTAAATTACCATTCTGAGGATACGACGATGAGCGAGGGTTCCCCCTTAGGCGGTCCAGGCAGTATTGAGGCTTTGATCCAACTGTTGGCAAAATTGCCAGGGTTAGGACCGAGATCGGCGAGGCGTGCTGCCTTGCACATGATCAAACGCCGCGAATCGCTTATGGAACCTTTGGCCCGGGCCTTAAAGGACGCCGCCCAAAACGTTAAAATCTGTTCGGTTTGTTATAACGTTGATGTCTTGGACCCTTGCCACATATGTACTTCACCCAAACGCAATCACAGCCAAATTTGCGTGGTTGAAGAAGTTGGGGACCTGTGGGCCATGGACCGGGTGGTCGGCTTTACCGGGCTTTACCACGTCCTGGGCGGCACGCTTTCAGCCTTGGACGGTATTGGTCCCGAAGACTTACACATCGGTCAATTGGTCGAACGCGCATCCCAAGACACGGTCAAAGAAGTGGTTCTTGCCACCAACGCCACCGTCGATGGTCAGACCACCGCACACTATATTTCAGAGCGTTTAGGGACCGCAGGCGTCACCGTCACCGGATTGGCACACGGCGTGCCGGTGGGCGGTGAGCTGGATTATTTAGACGAAGGCACACTTTCAGCAGCCCTAAAAGCACGCAAACCAATGTAACTCTGCATTATTTTATGTATTACACGCTATAGGTTATTTTAAGTTGCACGTTTAGGTTCTTTATGATAGATTCAGAATCGAGCATAGAGGGTGGCAACCTTCGTGTTTTCCTTCCCAACGTATGGAATAGATCTTTGGATTTTTTCTTGGGATATTTGGGAGTATATGCACCGAAATACGGCCCGACTCACCACCCCTTCTGGGGCGTATTTCATTTAACCGCACCGTCCTTTGCCCGGGGACGGTGCGGTTCTCGTTGAGCTGGCGGTGGCGTGACCCCAGTGTTATATGACACCCGTTGCCTTATGCACTTCACGAATATAAGAGATGACGCCGTTTATATCTTCTTCGGACAGTTGCGGTTGTGCAGGCATGGGGCCAAAGCGCCAATTGGTTTGCGGGCGCCCTTCTTTCAACACACGTTTGAAATGATGATCGGGATAAACCTCTGCTCTGTACATGGGGTGCAAAAGCGGCGGACCGTCTCTAGAATCACCCGTACCATCCACGCCGTGGCATTTAGAGCACTGGGTATTGATAATCTCACGTCCGAGCTGAGCCGAAGCGCTGAGCTCTGGAATTGTAGGGCTTAACTTGACCGAAATTTTTTCCCGACCCCACATCGATATGGTGGTCAGCACGACAATGAGCAACATCAGCATACCCATCCAGAGGACAGGGCCTTGTTTATGCCTGGGTGCATCTTCATGAACGCCTAAGTTCGGGTTGTATTTACCATCTTCTGGTTTGGGATCAGTCGTCATAAAACTAGGTCTCTCTTATCGAAATGTTGATCGGCGGCCTTAAGTGTCAACTTTAGGGCCAGAAATTGAATCTGCCAACGGTGGTGGAGCTAAATCATCAGCTGGTGTTTCGTCTTGCAGTTGGATGTCTTCGATGCGTTCCGCGCGTCTGGATATTTTACCAGATGAGGTTTGAATGTCGCCTATGTCTTTTTGCGCCAGCGTAAAGTGAGTTTGTAGTTTACCAACCCGCGTATCAAGCCGTTCAACATCGCCCAGAAGATTCAGAACTTCAGCCTGAATGACCCCGGCTTGTTCGCGCATCCGGGCGTCTTTAAGCACGGCACGAACCGTATTCAAAGTCGCCATCAAGGTGGTCGGCGAAACGATCCACACCCTTGCGCGGTAAGATTTTTCGATCACGTCGGGAAGTGAAGCATGAAGTTCCGCATACACCGCTTCGCTGGGCAAAAACATCAAGGCGCTTTCGGCCGTTTCGCCAGGGACGATGTATTTTTCGGAAATGGCACGCACATGATTTAAAACATCCGTGCCAAAGCTGCGCAGGGCAACTTTGCGCGCATCGTCATTTTCAGCATTGCGCAACGCCAAATAGCTTTCCAAAGGAAATTTGGAATCAATAACGATGGACCCCGGTGGATTGGGCAGTCGCAACAAGCAATCGGCGCGTTTGCCATTGGACAACGTGGCCTGAAATTCATAAGCCGACGGCGGTAAAACGTCTGACACCAGATCATTGAGCTGGATTTCACCAAAGGCCCCACGGGCTTGTTTGTTGGATAGAATATTTTGCAGCCCCACCACTTGATCAGATAAGTCGGTTAAGTTTTTTTGTGCCGAATCAATGACCGCCAAGCGTTCGTGGACTTGTTTGATCACGTCGCCCGTGCTTTTGCTGTGTTCGTTTAAGCCATCACCCAAACGTTTGGTGACGGATTCCAGGCGCGCCTCCATGTTGTGGCTCAGTTGCGCTTGGGCCTCGCTCATCGATTGTAGGCGCCCGGCAAGTTCGGCTTGGCTGATGATCATTTGCTGGGTTAAGGCATCGGCACTGGACGTGTCTTTGCGCCCAAAAGCGGCCCACAAAGAGACGCCTATGGCGATCAACGCAACAATCAGAATAAGTACGGAAGTGTCCATGTTCGGGACTTTGCCTTATGGGAGACGGAAACGCAATGTGGGAAGTTAGTGAGAGCCGCTGGAATATTGGGCGGCAACGGATTTAAACTGGTCCTCGGTCGCATCCATGGCATCCACCACATCGGGATCAAAATGACTGCCCCGGCCTTCGCGGATGATTGCAACGGCTTTTTCATGGCTGAACGCGGGCTTGTAAACCCGTTTGGAAATCAGCGCATCATAAACGTCGGCGACCGCCATAAGCCGACCAGACAGCGGAATATCGGTGCCGCTTAGACCTTGAGGATAACCACTGCCATCCCATTTTTCATGGTGGGTCAGGGCGATTTCTCTGGCAAAGCGCAAAAATGAATTCTCTCCCAATTCCCGCTTGGCGACATCTAAGGCATCTGCTCCCAAGCTGGCATGGGTTTTCATGATGGTGAATTCTTCATCTGTGTGTTTGCCGGGCTTTAACAAAATCGCATCGGGGATGCCGACTTTGCCAATGTCATGCAAGGGTGCGGATTTAAACATCAACGTAATGACTTCGTCGGTCAAGGTGGCGGAAAAATTAGGATGATCTTTAAGCTCGGTCGCTAAAACCCGCACATAGCGTTGGGTGCGCAAGATATGTTCGCCCGTTTCGTTATCGCGAATTTCGGCTAAGGTCGCCAACGACAAAATGGTCACGTCACGGGTTCTGGATATTTCCATAATTTGGTCTTGGATACGGTCCACCATGGTGTTGGTGTGTTGGGCAATTACGCCAAATTCGTCGTTGCTGGTGACGGGGACTCGGCTTGAATAATCCCCAGCTGTCACCAAGCTTAAAAGGGTCGTTTGTTTGCCAAGGGTGTATTTCAAGTTCATCGTATAAGAGCGAATGATATTGAAGGTGTGCGGCAAGATTACAGCCAAAACGAAAGAAAATTCCTTGATGACGGAAATGCGCGCGTCCTCAATGGGCACGGTGCCCGCCACGGAAACGATCCAGTCTAAATCCTTAAACACCAACAACATGAAAATCAAAATCAACACGCCAATGCTGACACCCGCAAACAGCGATACCTTTTGCGTCATGGAAAACGGCGAAGCATCTGGGTCCAACTGACCAAGCCCCTGCTCAACAATGTGCGCAATGCGGCGTTCTTCTTGTAGGGCTAAGTCTACAGCGGCAAAAAAGCCAAGTCCTGCTACGCCGACCAAAACCTTAAGACCGCTGCTGAGCGGGAAATCATGGGCGATGGTGTTGAAAACCATTAAGCCAATCGCGGTGGTTAAAAATAAGATCAGTTCTAACCAAAACGCACACTTCACCCGGTGCTTTAACACTTGCCTATCAACCAGACGCGCGCGCAAGGGAATGCGGACCAGCACCTGTAGGGCCAAGGCAACTGTCACCGGGATCACCACCTGTATGGGCACAAGGCTGGCGAGGAAGGGACACACCTGGATGCCATATATGGGGACGATCACCAAAGTGAGTATATAATGTAAAATAGCGCGCATGGCTGGCTCCAGGTTTGGCCTTAGACTATAACATATGGACACGCATTGCGGCTTGAAAAAGGCAAGATTTCTTGACGGACGGGCGCAAGGGCCTTAAATCCATGCCTACACTCAGATTTTAATGAACTTAGGAAAGAAGCTCTATGGCTAGGTTGCCAATATTTGTCGCCCCCGACCCACACCTGAAAGTGACGGCAAAAGCCGTTACCGAGGTCGATAGCACAATTAAACAGTTGATGGACGACATGATGGAAACCATGCATGGGGCCAACGGCATCGGCCTAGCCGCGCCCCAAGTCGGCAAAGCCGTGCGGGTGTTGGTGATGGACATTTCTCGGACCGAAGAGCCGCCGACCCCGGTGTGTATGGCGAACCCTGAAATTGTTTGGGCCTCGGACATCTTGGAACTTAACGAAGAAGGTTGTTTGTCGCTGCCCGATCAATTTGCCGATGTTAAACGGCCCGCCGCCGTGCGGGTGAGCTATTTGGACCAAAACAATACCCCGCAAACCCTCGACGCGGATGGCTTGTTAGCCCGCTGTTTGCAACACGAAATGGATCATTTGGACGGCAAGCTGTTCGTCGATCACATTTCCAACCTCAAACGCTCTATGATTTTGCGCAAACTGCAAAAATCACGGCGCGGCGAGCCAGAAACGGTGTAACGGGTGAACACAGGCACAAACCTCAAAATTATTTTTATGGGCACTCCGGATTTTTCCGTGGCGGCCTTGGAAACCTTGTTAGAAGTTGGTCATGAAGTGGTGTGCGTTTACAGCCAGCCCCCCCGCAAATCAGGGCGCGGGCAAAAGCTGCACCCGACTCCGGTTCATGCTTTTGCCGAATCCATGGGCATCGAAGTTCGCACCCCGGTGTCGCTGCGCGACCCAGCCGAACACCAAGCCTTTGCTGATTTACATGCCGACGTCGCCGTGGTGGTGGCTTACGGTTTGATTTTGCCAGAGGACATTTTACAAGCGCCCCGTCTGGGCTGTGTCAACATTCACGCCAGCCTATTGCCCCGGTGGCGCGGTGCCGCCCCCATTCAACGGGCCATCGAAGCCGGCGATCAACAAACGGGTGTCACCACCATGCAAATGGATGCGGGCTTAGATACCGGGCCGATGTTGATGACCGAATCCATAGCCATCCCTACGCACATGAATGCCCAAGACCTACACGATGCCTTGGCCGCCATTGGGGCGCGGTTGATCGTCGCCACATTGCAAGGTTTGGCTTCGGGTCCTATTCAAGCCGAACCACAAGGTGAGCTTGGCATCACCTACGCCAAAAAAATCAACAAAGCCGAAACCCAAATCAACTGGGCGCAACCCGCCGTGAACGTGGCCCACCAGGTGCGGGCGTTTTATCCCTTGGCATGGTTTGAAAACTCAGGCCAGCGCGTGCGCGTGTTGGCGGTTGACGTGGTGGACGGTGCGGGCACCCCCGGCACCACCTTGGACGATCATTTGACCGTAGCGTGTGCGACCAAAGCCCTGCGATTGACCCAAGTTCAACCCGCCGGAAAGGCCGCAATGGATACCAAATCATTTTTGAACGGTCGTTCTGTAGACGCGGGCACAAAGTTGTTATGAAACGCTTTCGTTTGACCATTGAATACGATGGCCGCCCCTATGTGGGCTGGCAACGGCAAGACAATGGCCTGGGTGTTCAAGAAGTGATTGAAGACGCGGTGAAGGCGTTTAGCGGCGAAGACGTGCGGGTGTTTTGTGCTGGGCGAACAGACGCTGGCGTCCATGCCAAGGCCCAAGTGGCGCACTTTGAATTGGACCGCGACGACCTCAGCGCCAACACCGTGCAAAATGCCATCAACTACCATACCAAACCGCACCCCATCTCCATCCTCGACGCCGTAGAAGTCGACCAAGACTTCCACGCCCGGTTTTCTGCCACCGAACGCGAATACCTGTACGTGATCTTAAACCGCCGCGCCCGCGCCGCCCTTGAAGTCGGATTTGTGTGGTGGGTGCCGACACCGCTAGATGCCGATGATATGCACGAGGCCGCACAAATTTTGGTCGGCAAACACGATTTCAGCACCTTTCGCGCCTCGTTCTGCCAAGCCGACAGCCCAGTCAAAACCTTAGACGAAATCTCCGTCACGCGGGAAGGCGAACACATCTACATCAAAGTCCGCGCAAGATCGTTCCTCCACCACCAAGTCCGCAACATCGTAGGCAGCTTAAGCTGGGTCGGCGGAACCAAATGGAAAAAACCCGACCTCCAACGCGCGTTCGACGCCAAAGACAGAAACGCCGGAGGCCCAAAAGCGCCGTCCGATGGACTGTATTTGGTGCGGGTGGGGTATGAGGCGCGGGAGGACGGGTGAGGCCAGAACACATCGTCGATTACCCCCGTCCTGCGCAGGCCTGACCCGCGCATCCACGTCTTGAGGTTTATGAGTTTGGTATAATCAAACTTTCTTCTTGCTCTTTGGACTGAGGCTTAGGCGGTGGCGGTACCCATGCGCGCAAATGCTGCCCGACTTGTGCGTAAAACTCAGGAATAAGGTCTTCTAAAGATTTGATGAAAGTTTGAGTGCCCGAAAACTTACCCGCTAAATCGCATACCATAGCGACTTCAAACCGAGCAAACAAAACTTTCTCTTTTCCATCTGCGACCAAACACTGAGGGGATGTTCGTACAATGCTAAGTGCTGCTTGGGATGGCAGTTGGGCATTCTTATGCCAGGCACGGATATGAATGCATTCTTCTGATGTTTTCGTTAGCTGCTTCAATAACCAATTGATTTGCGGTTTGTTTGTCTTGGGGTCTTTTGGAGCCTCCAAACGCATAGAACATGAAATTGATCTACGTTGCAGGTTCGCTGTTATTTCAATGACTGCGGCCGTATCAGGGATTTCTAACGTGCAGGAAAGCTCATTTGAAGATACGAGTTTTTCCACGTCATATTTCAGTCGCTGATCGGAATCCTTAACATGGCTCCTGGCAAGAAGCTCTTTTGCCGGAGCGCCAAGGTGACGGCTCATGATCATGCACAGATCACGACTTTCTTGATGCCATGCTTTAATTGTATTGAGTATTTCAGGCGAGTTTTTCTTTAACTGAGCACCATTCAAAATATCTTGGACCACCTGTTTCCATTCAGGATTCATTTGATTGAACCCCTTAACCCCAACACTGTCATGTTCAAAATATCTTAGAAATTCATCCAACACGAACGTCTGTGTGTCATTTTGTATTTCTTCGCCTTGCTGAATAAGCAGCCCCTGAGTAATTGTGTGCAACCATGACCAATGGAAAAGCTCAATTCCTTTTAGTTCGCGGACCCCAAACTTAATTGGGTGAAATGTTGGTAAGGTTGAAAATTCGTTTGATATAGTGATGACAGCGTCTATTCCGTTCACTTTTGCGAGGTCTATATAGGTTTGGATTTGCTCTTTATCTAAGGTCGCATTACCTATTTTTGCCTCTATCAGCGCCATCCAAACCTTGCCGGAACGCTCAATCCGAATGAGCCCATCAGGTCGTAGTTTATTTTCAAACGGTTTTTCAAGAACAACTTGAGTATAGCAATCAATTTTAGAATGAACGCCGACACGTTGACCTACGCTTTTAAGCATCGCTTTGCTGAACGCAGGAACAGCTCTGAAGCTTGCCAAAAGAATCGAGGAAGCACGGTCTTCACGGCTGGTGTCTTTCACAACAGGAATAAGTCGAGCAGCTTCACCAGATTGCAATGGTTGAATTATATTCTTCATTTAAACACCCCCATAAAATGTACACTTTATAATTATATGTTTCATTGTTATTTACAATACAAGGGTGAATAAAAACAAATTTTACCGACAGAGATTGTGCCGCTTCTAACCCCCCCCCCCCTTTACGCTTTTGCATTTTTCTCACCAACCGTTATGATCCTCGTATGAGTGATGATAAAGACCTGATGACCTTGAAGACCAAAGTTGCGGAGCCGGATTTGGCTGGGCTTGGGGCGGGTGAGTCTGGGGATGGGGCCAACGCCTCGACCCCGTCGCCCAGGGATCGTTCGACGCCTTTGATGGGGATTTTTGCGGTCGGGTTTAGCCTACTTGCGATTTTTTCGTTTGCGCCTTTGTTTGTGCCGTTGGGGATTGTTTTTGGCATTATTGCGCTGTTTATGGGGCAAGTTTTGTTGGGCGTGTCCGCGATTGGGTTGTCGATTATTGCGATTTTGACCTCGCCGACGTTTTTGGGCATTGCCAGTTTTGTAGCTTTTTTGGGCTGGTTAGGCCTCTAGGATTTATCTGTGAATACGCTTCCCGACAATGCCATTGAAATCAAAGACCTCTGCAAAACCTACACGCCCCAAGGCAACAGCGAGGCAAAGCGGGCGTTAAAGAATCTCGACTTGGTGATTCCGCGCGGCTCATTTTTTGCCCTGTTGGGTCCCAACGGGGCTGGCAAATCGACGATGATCAATATCTTGGCGGGATTGGTGATCAAAACGTCTGGCTCGGCCAGCATTTGGGGTCATGACATTACCGATGACACCCGCGCCGCCAAACGCGCCATTGGCGTGGTGCCGCAAGAGTTAAACATTGATCCGTTTTTCACCCCACGCGAAATGCTGGACGTGCAAGCCGGGTTGTATGGCATTCGCAAAGCCGATCGTCGCGGCATGGAAATTCTTGAAGCTGTTGGCCTTGCGGACAAAGCCGATTCTTACGCCCGCACCTTATCAGGTGGGATGCGCAGGCGCCTGTTGGTGGCCAAGGCTTTGGTCCACAGCCCACAAGTTTTGATTTTGGATGAACCCACGGCGGGCGTCGATGTCGATTTGCGCCGCCAATTGTGGAAATATGTACGCGAATTAAATGCCACGGGCGTCACCGTATTGCTGACCACCCATTACCTAGAAGAAGCCCAAGAACTGTGCGATCACATTGCCATCATCAACCATGGCCGGGTGATTGCGTGCGACACCACCAAAAATTTGATGGGTAAATTAGACAGCAAACGCGTCACCGTATCGTTGATGGAAGATTTAGACGCGATCCCCGAAAGTCTGAGCGCGTATGACGTATCGTTGATCACCAAACGGGAACTGGAATTCAACTACAAACCCAGTCACACCCAAGCGTCCGAAATCATTTCTGCCGTGCAAGATGCGGGGTTGAAGTTTTCCGAACTGGCAACGTTAGAACCCGAATTGGAAGACGTGTTTTTACAAATCACCAGCGAACCGGATCAGGACTAAGCCATGAACACAGACAGTTTGCGCATTGCGGCGCTTGGCATTTTGATCGCCATTGTGGGGTTTTTCGTCGCTTACCAGTTTGTCGAACCGTCACCGCCCCAAACTCTGACCATCGCCACCGGATCGAAAACGGGCGGGTATTTTCAATTTGCCCAACGGTACCAGACCGTGTTGGCCCGCGACGGCATTCAGCTGAACATCATCAACACCAAAGGCTCGGTCGAAAACATTCAGCTGCTCAATGAAGGCAAAGCCGATGTGGCATTTGTTCAAGGCGGCGTTGGTGATGCGACGCGGGACTTAAACCTCGTCAGCCTGGGCAGTTTGTATTTTGAACCGCTGTGGGTGTTTGTGCAAAAGGACTCGTCGGTACAACGACTCAGCGATTTGGCTGGTCTGCGCCTGGCGGTCGGGGCCGAAGGCAGTGGCACATGGCCCGTGGCCGAACAGCTTTTGCAACTCAATGAAATTGATTTAGGCGGCGACAACATCTTGCATCTGTCCTCATCTGACGCGGCCAAGGCCTTGGCGGCGGGAACGATTGAGGCGGCGTTTTTCGTCACCTCACCTTCGTCGCCTTTGATCAAAGACTTGCTGCAATCCAAAACGTTACGGCTGTTGAGCTTTGATCGCAGTGCGGCCTACACCCACCAAATGCGGTCACTCTCTGCCGTCACCTTGCCCCAAGGCGTGATCAGCCTGAGGCGCGATATTCCGGCCACCGATATCACCTTGCTGGCCCCGGCGGCGACCTTGGTCACCCACGAAAACTTGCACCCAGCTTTGCAAAATTTGTTAATTCAAGCCACCCTTGAAGTCCACGGCCAAGGCAGCATCTTTGCCGAACCGGGCCAGTTTCCATCGACCCGATTTGTTGATTATCCGTTAAGCGCGGACGCCGAACGCTACCTGAAAAATGGCCCGCCGTTTTTACAACGCTACTTGCCGTTTTGGGGGGCGGTGTTGTTTGACCGTCTGAAAATTATGTTGGTGCCGTTGCTTACATTAATGATCCCGTTGATCAAAATCTTTCCCCCGGCCTATCGGTGGCGGGTGCGGTCCAGAATTTATCGGTGGTATGAAACCTTGGCCGACATTGAGCGGCGGGCACACGATGCCAATGTTCAGGTTCAAGAGCAGCTTAACGGTGAGCTCACCGCCATGGAACACGACGTCAAAAGCTTAAAAGTGCCGCTGTCATATTCGGACGAGCTTTATAATCTGCGTCTGCACATCGATTTGATTCGGCGCTCGCTTTAAGACTTTTTCAGTTTTTCGCCGATTTTTTTCTGCGCCAAGCTTTCACGCGCCTTGGCGTATTTGTCGTCGTGCCAAAACATCGTGCACCCGTTACAGCCCAAACCACAGCAACTGTCCAAACCCAACGCCGGGGCTTTGCCAGAATGGGCGCGCCCTTTCAAGGTGGGGCGGTCTTCGGTGCCATCGCGCAAGCCGCGTTCGACATCCATGCTCATCAAATTACCTTGCAACAACGCTTGACGGTCTTCGTTCAAAATGGCTTCGGTGCGGCCCACGGTCAACGGCGGTAATAGCTCTTTGATATGGTCGATGTCTTCGTTATGAAACAACGATGCTGAGATGCGAATGGCATTGCCTTGGCCCGGGTTAGCACGATCCACCACAAAGCCATTTTTCGCCAACACAAATTCATAAAGCCGCAAGCGCACGGGTTCAATCTGGCCGGGCGGCAAAAACTCAATGACATCGCCGGCGCGCAATGGATTGCGTTGGGCAAAGATCATGTCGTCGCCATCCCACCGTTCAATGGACCCGGCAAACAACCACCCGCCAACGGTGTCGGTGCGGTCATAATTGTGGGCGATATTCGAGAGCCGGCCTTCATGAAAGCCCAGTGAGTAGCCGCGATTTTGCAGGGTATAGATTTCGCGCAAATAAAGATCAGGGTCCCAAGTTTCGGGATTGTCATACCAAGCATCAATGGCCAAACGATAGGCGCGGGCGGTGATGGCGGCGTAATATTCGCTTTTGTTGCGGCCTTCAATTTTCAACGAATCAATGCCCAGTTCCAGGTATTGATCCAACACCCCCATCAAACACAGGTCTTTGGCGTTCATAATGTACGAGCCACGATCGTCTTCTTCGATTTTCATCAATTCGCCGGGGCGGAATTCTTCTTCCAAATAGAAGTCAAAATCATCCTTGTTGTCGGGGGTGATGGCAATCTCTTCCCCGGTTTTTTTGCGCGCCAGAACCTTATAGCTCCAGCGACAACTCTGCGCACAATTGCCTTGATTGGCACCGCGTTCGGCCAAATAATTCGACAGCAAACAGCGTCCCGAATAGGTCATGCACATGGCCCCGTGAACGAATGCTTCTAGTTTGATGTCTGGGCATTTGGCGCGAATTTCACCCAGTTCGGCAAAGCTCACTTCACGGGCCAGCACGCACAACTTAGCCCCCTGTGCGCCCCAACTTTCCACCGTCAACCACGAACACGCATTGGCCTGGGTCGACACATGCAGATCAATTTCCGGGGCGTTCTGTTTTAAATAATGAAACACCCCCGGGTCCGACACAATCACCCCATCGGGGGCGACTTTACGCACGGTTTCGACAAATTGAGGCAGCTTTTCCACATCGCGGTTGTGGGTGAACAAGTTCAAGGTCAAATAAATACGCACCCCGTGATCATGGGCAAAGCGCACGCCTTCCACCAAATCTTCCAACGAAAAAGACGATTGGGTGCGCAAAGATAGATCCGGGGTCCCCGCATAAACCGCGTCGGCGCCGTACAGCACCGCCGTTTTCAGCTTGGTCAACGATCCTGCCGGCATCAACAGCTCGGCACGATGATCGTTGGGACGCATATAAGGTGTGGGCAAGGTTTCAGTCATGCCCCCCTATACCATCCCCAAAGCTTTCGCACCAGACTCCAAGCAACGCTTTACCCGCCTGTTTTGTTCGGTTAATGTGCGCCCACAAATGAAGCACCCGTAGCTCAGCTGGATAGAGCGCCGCCCTCCGAAGGCGGAGGTCATGAGTTCGAATCTCGTCGGGTGCACCATTTTTCTGTTTTTACCTCAAAACCTACGCATGGCAACGGTTAAGAGGTTTTTCACATCACCAACAAACATCATCATACCGAACATAACTGGGCACTGTGTGTGTTTTGATGTCTGCTTACCGTATGAAAACGGATATAAAGCCGACCCTTCAAGAATATCTGGCTTATAGCCATAAGCGGACACTACGCGTGTTAGGAAACATGTGTAATTGCTGACATCAAAGCCAAGATATATGCTTTCTATTTAACGGAAAAGTTACCTAAAAATCGGGCTTCCCCGTCCTTTGTAAACGTAACTATTCGAGTATTGCCTTCTCGTTTTGCCCATTTCAAATCAAAGAAGCGATCCAACAGTGCCACGCCTAACGATCCGGCCAAATGGTTTCGTCTCGCACTCCAATCCAAACACGATTTACATAGTGGCCGACGTGAACTCTTCAGGTTATCGACGTCAACACCGAATTCCATGAAGAAGGACCGACCCGTGGTGGTCAGTGCGAGGGTATCGCCATCTATATCCAAGAATTTCCGGCTTATAAAGCTGTCGAACATTTCAACGCCAAACTCACCAGCCAAGTGATTATAACAAACACGGGCTTTTCGCAGAGCCGGTTCCTTAGGCCCTGTCCTTGTGCGCGAATGACCTTTCTTTACGGCCAGTCCCATCAAGCTCTCAAGGACACTTCCCACATCGTCATCAGCCAATGAGAAGTAGCGGTGTCGCCCTTGCTTGCGTTGCTTGATAAGGCCACCCGCTTCAAGTTTCTTCAAATGCGCGCTCGCCGTTTGCAGCGTGACACCACCCTCGACTGCCAACTCACTCGCCGTAAGTGCCTTGCCGCTCATTAAAGCAGTCAACATATTTGCCCGCGCGGGTTCACCGATTAATGCGCCAAGCAATGCAATGTTAGGTCCAGCTTTCATACTTCGACCATAGACGAAGCATTCACACGGTACAATGTGTGAAAGTGTCACCTCAGGCAAAGGAGAGACACAGTGATTACATGCTTTATTCGGTACCACATTGACCCGACCAAAAAAGATCAGTTTGTGCAGTATGCGCGCAATTGGGGCGAGGCAATCCCCCGGTGCGGCGCAGACCTCATTGGTTATTTCGCCCCACACGAAGGCAGCAGCACGCTAGCCTATGGCGTTTACACCATAGAAAGTCTAGCCGCTTATGAAGCGTACCGGGCACGTTTAGCCGCCGACCCTCTGGGCCTGGAAAACTACGAATATGCACAGAAGGAAAAGTTCCTGCTGCGTGAAAAGCGCACCTTTTTAACGTTGGCATCCACGCCGCATGCATCCCTGGTGAGGCCATGATTGCCGTTCTTTTCGAAGTCCACCTTAAACCTGGGCATGAGCAACGGTATCTGGATATTGCAGCCAGTCTACGACCACAACTGGACCAAATTGATGGCTTCATTTCGGTTGAGCGTTTCCAGAGCCTGACGAATGAAGGTAAATATTTATCGCTATCGTTCTTTCGCGACGAAATCGCCGTATCCGAGTGGCGCAGCCTGCAAGCCCATAGAGAGGCACAGGAAGAGGGACGGAACTCTGTATTTGATAACTACCGGATACGTGTTACAGCCGTCATTCGTGATTACGCCATGATCGATCGAGATCAGGCCCCCTTAGACAGTCGAAGAACACATCACGGGTAGAAGCTAACCAAACACTAGCGCATTGATGTGAAGTTTTAGTTGCAGCTAGAGTTTTGAGTTTGCGGGATTATTCATATTTTTTAACGTGATCGGTTAGGTAATAGCCGCCACTGATAAAGATGGCTCCACCGAAGACATTGCCCACCGAGACAAAAAATAAATTGTACAGAATGCCGGTGAAATTCACGACGTCTGGGTGGGCCCCCATCATCGACACGGTGAACACTGTCATATTCGCGATGCCATGTTCAAAACCGGCAGCGACGAACGCAAACAGGCACCAAAAAATCAAAATGCATTTGGTGGTGTCATTGGTGGTCCGGGTGGTCATCCAAATGGCGAGACACACCAGCCAGTTACATATAATCCCCCGAGAAACCAACTCAATCGGTGAACTGTCAATTTTGGATTGGGCCAGAACATGAACGAGGCTTGTCGCCTCATTAATCCAGCCACCACCGCCGCCTAAGGCAAAAATGACGGAGATGGTGATTGCGCCAACCAGATTTCCATACCAGCAAACAAACCAGTCAAGAATAACTTGATGCGCCTTGAGCTTTTTGTACAAGAACCCAAACGACATAAACATGATGTGGCCGGAAAATAGTTCAGCTCCGGCAAACACGATCAACGTCAACGTAATGCCAAAAAAGCACCCCATGACAAGCTTGGTCGAAGACGGATCGGCTTCATTACCCAAAGAGAGAATGAGAATAATGCCAATCCCAACATAAGCGCCTGCCATCATGCAAGAGATGAAAAAGCCAAGGGGGTTTTGCTTTAAATACTGGAATTTTTTTTCGGCTGTATCCGCAAGGGTTTTGGTAGTGTCCTTATACATGAGTAGAACCTTCCCTCTCTAACACTCGTGAATGCAGTGTTCCAGTGTAGACATCTATTGGACTTGGTTGCTATTGAAAAAAAACAGGCCCCTTTAATTTGCAGTACTTTATTTTCGCTTTTGAGGCAATAACTGGGTGCTATTTGACAGTTTTAGAAGACAGGGGGAATGCTCTCACAAAAAATTAAAATATAGCTTGTAATGAGCGAATATAGGCGTAACATTTTTCATTAATTTCTATTGTTTAGGCGTTGTTCGCGGTGCCTAACGTTAGAGTCTTCTGGGTTCGGAAAAGTGGCCATCAGACATGCCACGGCAAAGGGTGAACCCACGAAAACCATGAATTAGGATTAGGGGGTAGCTGTCGTGCATGCATTAGAGAATGTTACAGGATCTCAGCAAAAACAAATGCTGGGCGCCAGCACTTTGGCTTTTACCGTTTGTTTTGCCGTTTGGACCATTTTTTCCATTATCGGCATTAAAATCCAAACCAACTTGGGCCTCAGTAATACGCAGTTTGGTATTTTGGTGGCCACACCGATCCTGACCGGCTCGTTGAGCAGACTTTTTCTAGGCATTTGGACCGACCAATTTGGTGGACGCCGTGTTTACACCTTGCTGATGTTGGCGACGTCTGTTGGGGTGTGGTTGTTATCTACGGTCAGCACCTATTACATGTTTCTTATTGCCGCGCTTGGCGTTGGCTTTGCCGGTGGGTCCTTTGCCGTTGGCATTGCCTATGTATCGCGGTGGTATGATTCAAACCACCAAGGTACAGCCTTGGGCATTTTTGGTATGGGTAACGTCGGGGCTGCGGTGACCAACTTCGGCGCGCCGTTCTTGGTGGTGGCCTTGGGCTGGCAGCAAACGGCCCAGGTTTATTCGGTGATTTTGTTGGCGACGGCGGTGCTGTTTTACATTTGCACCAAGGAAGATCCGGTTACGGTTAAACGTCGGGTCAATAACGAAAAGCCAGTCTCGGCCTTTATGCAGATGGAGCCCTTAAAGCAGCTGCAAGTGTGGCGCTTTGCCATTTATTATTTTTTCGTGTTTGGTGCTTATGTCGCTTTGGCGTTGTGGTTGCCGCGCTATTATGTTGGCGTTTATGACCTGCCCATCACCACGGCGGGCATGTTGGCGGCGGCGTATGCTTTGCCGGGATCTGTCTTTCGCGCCTTGGGCGGCTGGATGTCCGATAAGTTTGGCGCCCGTAAGGTCATGTATTGGACCTTTATCGCTGCGGTCATCATCACCTTCTTTCTCAGCTATCCTTCGACACAGTATATTGTTCAGGGTATTCACGGGCCGATCGAATTCAATCTGACCATTGGTTTGGTTCCTTTCGTCATTTTGACCATTGTTTTGGGCTTCTTTATGTCACTGGGCAAAGCGGCTGTGTACAAGCATATCCCCGTTTATTACCCGGACCATGTGGGTTCGGTTGGCGGCTTGGTCGGTATGATCGGAGGCTTGGGGGGCTTTATTTTGCCCATTAGCTTCGGCATCATGAACGATTTTACCGGGATTTGGACCAGCTGTTTCATGTTGCTGTTTGTCTTGGTGAGCGTGTCGTTGATTTGGATGCATTTGGCGATCCGTCGCATGGAACGCAAGCATATGCCTTCGCTCAATCAATTGCCGGAACTGCCTGAAATGCATTCGATTCACGAATCGCATCATAAAAATGGCACCGGAGCAAAGTCTCAACTTCATCACAGCGGCGTCAATAACAAGCAAGATGAAACTGAGAACAATACATAGATTTTTCGCTTGAAGCTGTGCTGGACATCGGCATAACGACAAGACCGTCAAACATTGGAGAAGCGACATGAGCGACATTCAAAAGTGGGAACCCGAAGATCCTGAATTTTGGGAAAAAGAGGGTAAAGCGATCGCCAATCGCAATCTGTGGATTTCCATCCCCAGCCTATTGTGCGGTTTTGCGGTGTGGCTCTATTGGGGCATCATCACGGTGCAGATGTTGAACTTGGGTTTTCCCTTTGAAAAGGCCGAACTGTTCACCCTGGCAGCCATCGCTGGCTTGACCGGGGCAACACTGCGCATTCCGTCCAGTTTTTTCATTCGTATCGCAGGTGGTCGCAACACGATCTTCTTCACCACCGCGTTGTTGATGATCCCGGCCATCGGCACGGGCTTTGCCTTGCAAGACAAAGAGACGCCATTGTGGACGTTCCAACTGTTGGCGTTTTTGTCCGGCTTTGGGGGCGGTAACTTTGCCTCATCTATGTCCAACATCAGCTACTTCTTTCCCAAAAGAATGCAGGGCCTAGCCTTGGGACTGAACGCGGGCTTGGGCAATGCGGGTGTGACGACCATGCAAATTTTGGTGCCGTTGGTAATGACCTTCGGCATCTTCGGTGGAACGCCGATGATTTTGCAAAACACCTCGGGCACCTTGATCGGGAAAATCCCCGCCGGTACCGAAACCTATATTCATAATGCTGGCTTTGTGTGGCTGGTCATTTTGGTGCCGTTGGCTTTTGCAAGTTGGTTCGGCATGAACAACATCCGGACCGAAGAAGTCTCTCCACGGATTGGATCGCCTCTTGCCGCGATGTCTCAGATATCCATGATGTTGTTGATCGGGTTTGTGATGGCGGCGATTGGACTGTACATCATTCTTCCGGCACCGACGGGGCTTGGCGCTCCGGCTTGGGTGAAATGGCCGTTGATCGTAGGGATTTTGCTGAACACGGTAATCTTGCTAAAGATGATTCCGGGCGAAATTAAGCCAAATCTTGAGCGTCAATTTAAGATTTTTAGCAACAAACATACTTGGGTTATGAGCATCATTTACACCATGACCTTCGGCAGCTTTATCGGTTATTCGGCGGGTTTTGCCTTGGCGATTAAGGTGGTATTTGGTTACCAGCACATCATGGTGAACGGGGTTATGACCCACGACATGATCAATGCCAATGGCCCGTCGGCTTTGATGTATGCCTGGATGGGGCCCTTTATCGGTGCGTTAATTCGCCCGGTTGGAGGGTGGATTGCCGATAAAATGGGCGGGGCCAAAGTCACCCAGTTGGTGTCGATTGTCATGATCGGCTCGGCCTTGGGTGTGGCTTACTATCTCAAACAAGCCTACGTGTCGGCAACACCGGAAGACGTCTTCGTGCCGTTTTTTGTATTGTTCTTGGTGCTGTTCGCGGCCACGGGCATAGGCAACGGTTCAACGTTTCGCACCATTGCTATGGTGTTCCCGAAAGAACAAGCGGGCCCGGCTTTGGGTTGGACCTCTGCTGTCGCGGCTTACGGGGCTTTCGTTATTCCCAAGGTTTTTGGTGAACAGATTAAACTGGGTACGCCAGAGAACGCTTTGTACGGCTTTGCTATTTTTTACTTCGTTTGTCTGGCCTTGAACTGGTGGTACTACTTAGGCCCCAAAGCCGAAGTCAAAAACCCTTAAACGGGATCAAATTTGTAACGTTGTTGACATAAGAAACTTAGGACAAGTGATATGAGCCATTTCCTCGACAGACTGACGTTCTTCACCAAGAACACCGAAAGTTTTTCCGGTGATCATGGGGTTACCACCAATGAAGATCGAAATTGGGAAGATGGCTACCGTAAACGGTGGAGCCACGACAAAATCGTGCGCTCCACCCACGGCACCAACTGCACCGGGTCGTGCAGTTGGAAAATCTATGTCAAAGGCGGCATCGTCACTTGGGAAACTCAACAAACCGACTATCCCCGCACCCGTCCCGGTATGCCCAACCATGAACCGCGTGGTTGTGCCCGTGGGGCCAGTTATTCTTGGTATCTCTACAGTGGCAACCGCATCAAATACCCGTTGATTCGCAGCGAGCTGGTGAAGTTTTGGCGCGATGCCCGCAAAGGCCATAGCGCCGTTGAAGCCTGGAAGTCCATCGTTGAAGACCCGGTTAAGCTTAAGACCTATCAACAGGCCCGTGGCTTGGGTGGATTCGTGCGGGCCGAATGGGATGAAGTGAATGAGATCATCGGTGCCGCCAACGTCTACACCACCAAAGAATACGGCCCCGACCGCATCATTGGCTTTTCGCCGATTCCAGCCATGTCGATGGTTTCGTATGCCGCAGGGTCGCGTTATTTGTCGCTGATCGGTGGCACCTGCATGAGTTTCTATGACTGGTACTGTGACTTGCCACCCGCCAGCCCGCAAGTTTGGGGTGAACAAACCGACGTTCCGGAAAGTGCGGATTGGTACAACTCGTCCTTCTTGATGTTGTGGGGATCGAACGTGCCGCAAACCCGCACTCCAGATGCTCACTTCTATTCCGAAGTGCGCTACAAAGGCACCAAAAGTGTCGTGGTGTGTCCCGATTATTCAGAAGCCGCAAAATTCGCCGACACTTGGCTGGCCCCGAAACAAGGCACGGATGCCGCCTTGGCGATGGCCATGGGCCATGTGATTTTAAAAGAATTCCACCTGTCGGGCAAAAGCACTTATTTCCGTGAATATGCGCGCAAATATTCCGACATGCCGTTCCTCGTGCGCTTGGTCGAAAAAGACGGCTATCTGGTGTCAGAACGATTCGTTCGGGCCTCCGATATAAAGGGCGGCTTGGGTCAAAAAAACAATCCCCAATGGAAGACCGTTGCCTATGACGAAACCACTGGAAAATTGGTGGCCCCCATCGGCACCTCTGGCTTTCGGTGGGGCGAAGGCGGCGATGAGGGTCAATGGAATTTAGAGCCGAAAGATTCCGACGGCAACGACCTGAACCTTCAGCTCAGCCTGATCGACAGCCGTGATGACGTGGCCGATGTCGGCTTCCCCTATTTTGGCGGTGATGAGCACGAACACGCCTATTTCCAACACACCGACCATGCCACTGTGCAAGTGCGCAAGGTTCCGGTGAAAAAGATAAAAATGACCGATGGCGATTTTTTGGTGGCGTCAGTTTATGACTTGTTCATGGCCAATTACGGCATTGATCGTGGGCTTGGCGGCGAAAACGTGGCCGCCAGTTTCGATGATGACGTCCCGTACACCCCGGCTTGGCAGGAGAAAATCACCGGACTTTCGCGCCAAGACGTGATTGCCGTGGCGATGGAATTTGGAAATAACGCCGATCAGACCGAAGGCAAGTCTATGGTCATCGTGGGCGCGGGTCTGAACCACTGGTACCACATGGACATGATCTATCGCGGCATCATCAATTTGTTAGTGATGTGCGGTTGCGTTGGTAAATCCGGCGGTGGCTGGGCGCATTACGTGGGCCAAGAAAAACTCCGTCCACAAACTGGGTGGCAACCTTTGGCCTTTGGCTTGGATTGGAGCCGCCCGCCCCGGCACATGAATTCAACTTCATTTTGGTATGCCCATACAGATCAGTGGCGTTACGAAAAACTGGACGCTTCGGAAATTATCTCACCGACGTCCGATGTCGACGTTGGCACAGGTTCGATGATCGACTTCAATATTCGCGCTGAACGTATGGGCTGGTTACCGTCTGCGCCTCAACTGCAAACCAATCCTTTAGAAGTCACCAAAGCGGCAGCTGCAGCGGGCATGAGTCCTTCTGATTATGCCGTTAAATCTTTAAAAGATGGCTCGTTAAAAATGTCCTGCGAGGACCCCGACAATCCGCGCAACTTCCCGCGCAATTTGTTTGTGTGGCGATCGAATCTTTTGGGGTCCAGTGCCAAGGGGCATGAATACTTCCTCAAACACCTGTTGGGTACCACCAACGGCGTACAGGGCAAAGACCTCGGCGATAGCGGCAGTGCCAAATCTGAAGAAGTGGTGTGGCATGACGAAGCGCCCGAAGGTAAACTTGATTTGTTGGTGACCATTGATTTTCGCATGTCGACGACCTGTGTCTATTCCGACATCGTGTTGCCGACGGCGACTTGGTACGAAAAAAACGACCTTAACACTTCTGACATGCACCCGTTCATTCACCCGCTCAGCAAGGCGGTCGATCCACCGTGGGGCTGTCGCAGTGATTGGAACATCTTTAAAGGCATTGCCAAGGCATTCTCTGAAAATGCCGAAGGCGTGTTAGGCGTCGAGACCGATTTGGTGGCGTTGCCGTTGTTGCACGATACCCCCGCAGAATTGGGCCAACCCGTTGATGTATTGGACTGGAAAAAAGGCGAATGCGATCCTATTCCCGGCAAGACCATGCCGGCTTTGATTGCTGTCGAACGCGACTATCCCAAAACCTATGACAAGTTTACCTCCCTTGGGCCGTTGTTGAAAAAAGCTGGCAACGGCGGCAAGGGCATTGCGTGGAATGCCGACGATGAAGTGGACTTCTTGGGCCAACTGAACGGCACGGTACAGGGTGACACGATTGCCAAAGGGCAGCCGAAGATCGAAACCGATATTGATGCCACCGAAGTCATCTTGTCGCTAGCACCGGAAACCAACGGCGAAGTTGCCGTCAAAGCGTGGCAGGCGTTGGGTATAATTACCGGGCTGGACCACACCCATTTGGCCTTGCCGAAGGAAGACGAGAAACTGCGTTTTAGAGACTTGCAAGCCCAGCCCCGCAAAATCATTTCTTCGCCAACGTGGAGCGGCATTGAATCCGAGCATGTGTCCTATAACGCGGGCTATACCAATGTCCATGAAATGATCCCGTGGCGAACGCTGACCGGGCGTCAACAGATGTACCAAGATCACACCTGGATGCGGGCGTTTGGGGAAGGCTTCTGTGTCTACAAGCCGCCGATCAACACCAAATCAATCAAGGATATTGCGAAGGAAAAGGACAACGGCAACACCGCCGTGCTGCTCAACTTCCTCACCCCGCACCAAAAATGGGGCATTCACAGTACCTATACCGATAACTTGATGATGCTGACCTTGTCGCGCGGTGGACCGATTGTGTGGCTCAGTGAAACGGATGCAAAGAAGGCTGGTATCGAAGACAATGACTGGATCGAAGCCTTCAACGTCAATGGTGCCCTAACCGCACGGGCCGTGGTCAGTCAACGGGTTCCCGAAGGGGCCTGCATGATGTATCACGCCCAAGAAAAAATCGTCAATGTGCCGGGCAGTGAAGTGACCGGGACCCGTGGCGGTATTCATAACTCTGTAACGCGCACGGTGTTGAAACCCACCCACATGATCGGTGGCTATGTGCAACAGGCTTATGGCTTCAATTACTATGGTACCGTTGGCTCCAACCGCGATGAGTTTGTGGCTGTGCGTAAAATGAACAAAGTTGATTGGCTCAATGAGCCAGCAGCGGCCGAGTGACGGGAAGGATATTGCAATGAAAATTCGCGCACAAATCGGCATGGTTCTGAATTTGGATAAATGCATCGGCTGTCATACGTGTTCAGTCACCTGCAAAAACGTTTGGACCAATCGGGAAGGCGTTGAATACGCCTGGTTCAACAATGTAGAAAGCAAACCGGGCGTTGGTTACCCGAAAGAATGGGAAAACCAAGACCGATGGAACGGCGGCTGGGTCCGTACGGCATCGGGCAAATTGAAACCCAAGGCGGGCGGCAAGTTTCGCTTGTTAACGAAGATTTTCGCCAATCCTGATTTGCCGGAAATTGACGATTATTACGAACCGTTCACCTTTGATTATGAGAAATTACAGACCGCAGGTAAACGCAAACACGCGCCAACCGCCCGTCCGCATTCCTTGATCACCGGCAAACGGATGGATAAAGTTGAATGGGGCCCCAACTGGGAAGACATTTTGGGCGGTGAGTTTTCCAAGCGTTCCAAAGACAAAAACTTCGACGATATCCAAAAGGAAATATACGGCGAGTTCGAAAAGACCTTCATGTTCTATGTGCCGCGTTTGTGCGAACACTGTCTGAACCCGGCCTGTGTCGCGTCGTGTCCATCGGGATCGATTTACAAGCGTGAAGAAGACGGCATCGTGTTGGTTGATCAAGACAAATGTCGCGGTTGGCGGATGTGTGTCAGCGGCTGTCCGTACAAGAAAATTTATTACAACTGGCAGTCTGGAAAAGCCGAAAAATGTATCTTCTGTTATCCCCGCATCGAAGCCGGGGAACCGACGGTGTGTTCGGAAACCTGTGTCGGTCGCATCCGTTATTTAGGCGTGATGCTTTATGACGCGGATAAAATCGAAGGGGCAGCTTCAACCGAAAACGTAACGGACCTGTACCAAGAACAATTGGATGTCTTCTTAGACCCCAATGACCCAGCTGTACAAGCCCAAGCACGTCTTGACGGCATTCCGGATGCGTGGATTGATGCCGCCAAAGACTCGCCCGTTTATAAAATGGCGATGGACTGGAAAGTCGCTTTGCCGTTGCACCCCGAATACCGCACCTTGCCCATGGTTTGGTACATTCCCCCGCTTTCTCCGGTGCAAAATGCCGCCGAAAAAGGCCACGTTGGCTTTGACGGGGACATTCCGAAATTGGAAGACCTGCGTATTCCTATGAAGTACTTGGCCAACATGATGACGGCTGGTGATGAAAAACCCGTTGCCGATGCCATTCGCAAGATGTTCGCCATGCGCATACATCAGCGTGACAAGCATGTAAACGGTGTTGAAAACACTGCGGTCCTAGACCAAGTTGGCCTGAGCTCGGCCCAAGTCGAAGAGATGTATCGCTACATGGCCCTGGCCGATTACGAAGACCGCTTTGTCATTCCCACCACCCATCGGGAATTTGCCGAAGACACCTATGACCTTCGCGGCGGTTGCGGTTTTAGCTTTGGCAATGGCTGTTCCGATGGCCAGACCGAGGTGAATTTGTTCGGCACCCAAAAGCCCCACATCAAATCGCCGGAGGGCACTTGATATGAAAAGCTTTAAAGCCATTGGTGCGTTGATTGATTACCCCAGCCCGGACCTTGTATCGGCGTTGGATGAAATTGAGGCCTGCTTGAAAGAAGAAGGAACGCACACCAAAAACTTAGCTAAGTTGATCGCGCACCTCAAAGCGAACGACCTTTTAGGCCTTCAAGAAAATTATGTGGCTCTATTCGATCGCACGCCCTCTTTGTCGTTGCACCTCTACGAGCATCTGCACGGTGCCTCTAAGGATCGAGGTCAGGCTATGGTCGAATTGCAGACCGTTTATAACCTGCACGGCTATAACATGAGCCAACCCGAGCTGCCGGATTTCTTGCCGTTGTTTTGTGAGTTCCTTTCCATTGCGCCTGAAAAAGCTTCACGATCTATGCTCGGTGAAGCGGCGACGATTTTAGAAGCCATTCGCACGGGACTTGAAAAACGCGACAACCTATATGAAGCCGCAATTTCTGTTTTGATCGAATTGGGCGGGGCAAAAATCAATCACCAAGAACTTGAAAAAATTCTCAAAGCTCAGCCCGAGGACGAGGAAAGTCTTGAAGCCTTAGATGCCGCTTGGGAAGAAACGCCCGTCACTTTTGGTCCAGACAGTGCCAGGCAAGACGCCTGCGAAATGTCTGGTGCCGCTAGGGGAGAATGAACGATGTCGTACCTCAATGAAGTCATTTTCGGTTACTACCCCTATTTTGCATTCAGCGTTTTTTTGGTGGGTAGCCTGATCCGCTTTGATCGCGATCAATACACTTGGCGCAGCGGGTCCAGCCAGTTGTTGCGCAAGCGCCAAATGGTCATTGGATCGAACTTGTTTCACATCGGTATCTTGTGTCTGTTCGGCGGCCACTTCGTTGGCTTGTTAACACCGATCTTCATATTTGATGCCTTGGGCATCAGCCACGGCCAAAAGCAATTGATCGCAGTTGGCGCGGGCGGATTTTTTGGCATCTTGTGCTTTGTCGGCCTCACAATGCTGCTCCATCGCCGTTTGACCGACGAACGCATTCGCGCCACCAGCAGCGCCATGGATATCTTCATCCAGCTCATGCTGTGGGCTCAAGTGGTTTTGGGCTTAGCAACCTTGCCGCTATCGTTGGGCCATACAGATGGCGAAATGATGGTACGCTTTATGAATTGGGCCCAGCACATCGTGACCTTTAGGCCCGGTGCCGCAAGCTTCGTTGCCGACGTTCCCGGTATCTTTAAGGCCCATCTGGTGATCGGTATGACCATGTTCTTGGTGTTTCCCTTCACCCGATTGGTGCATGTTTGGAGCGCGCCGATTTGGTATGTAGCCCGGCGCTATCAAGTGGTTCGCAGCCGCCGCAAGATTGGATAAATCGTGACAATATCGATTAATGGCACTGTTCTAGACGAAGCTGAGATTGCCCGCGAACTCCAGTATCATCCTGCAACCGACCTGGAAACCGCACGACGGGAAGCGACCAAAGCTTTGGTGATCCGCACCTTGTTGTTGCAACAGGCCCGTCGTGAAGGGCTAGGTCGTGAGGATGATGAAGCCATAGAGGCGCTTTTGGAGCTGCATGTTGCGGTTTCTGAACCTGATGATGAGCGGAGCCGTGCCTGTTATAATCAGGCACGAGATCGCTACCGGGCACCAGACTTGTTCGAGGCGTCTCACATCTTGCTGCCTGCCCTGGCGGACGATCAGGAAAAACGTCAAGAAGCCAAGGATCGGGCAGAAAAATGCCTAGCTATTTTACAAGACAAGCCGGACCGCTTTGCAAGTTTGGCAACTGAATTTTCGGCCTGTGCATCGGCTCAAAATGGCGGCAGTCTGGGGCAAATTTCGAATGGTGATACGGTCGATGAGTTCGAAACCTTCCTCTACAACCTTGAACCAGGCCAGCTCTGCCCGGTCCCCGTCCAGACCCGGTTTGGCTATCATGTGCTGCGTTTGGACCATCGTGAATTAGGTCGCGAACTGCCCTATGACGCCGCGAAAGAAGCCGTGCGCGATGACCTATTAACTCAGGATTGGAGCATTGCAGCTTCCGAATATGTGAAGCAGTTGGTCGCAGATGCAGACATTTCCGGCATCAACATATCTGACGGCAGTCTTTCATCTCAAACATAAGAAGCCCTTTGTCCGTTCATGGAAACGTAAGCTCTAAATCGTCTGCAGCGCGTTTTCTTAACCCAACCAGAACCCTATTAATGCCAGCGGCCTGCTTCAGGTCAACAACAGCTGTTTATGGCGGCCTAGAATCAGGTCCACTTAGCCCCAGATAGCGGACATCAGTTTCCAGCCTGTGTTCTATTGGGTTATGGCCTCGTTATTTTTCTTTAGTGTGCGGATTTGATTAAACAGGCGTTGGCGCATATCTTGATGCACGCTGAGGTCATGATGAACGTCACGAAGTCGGGGCGTATTCGTATGCTGGTTGTTTCGACAGGGTGGTGTCGGCTTGCTGAATACCGACTAAATCACAAAAAAGGCTGCTCGTTGTGTATTTATCGGATGCAATTTTTATCCAACGGCGCGGTTTTGCATGTAGGTTGCCGCAAGTCCAGAGATCACAAAGAACATAAAGGTCGCAATCAACTGCCACATGAACACAAGGGCGACGGCATCGGGCTGGTGGAAAAGTCTAAGCCCAACGGCCCCTAACGCGGACGCGGCTAAGGTTGTGAGCATCACCGTCATGGGAGCATTAAGCACGGCCCCGCGCCGGATCATCATAACAATCAACACCGTTGGCACCGCCCCCGTTGAAATCACGGCAGGGACACAAACCCAATGGGGGGCAAAACTGATTTGGTCGCCAACGTTTTGCCACAGAGTCCAGCAACTTTCCCCGATCAACGCCAACCAAGTGAAAAACGGCACGATGGGCAAGGTCCACGCGAAACGTGATCGGCCGGGCTGCACACAGCACAAGGCGGCGTAGCCAGCGCTCAGTGCAGTGGCCAAGATGGCGATCAGTTCGATCAACATTCGTGGATCTTGAAGGCGGTCTACGGCCAATTTAATATTTTGGCTTTCCACCAAAGCCCCCAGCAACAATGAGATGGGCAACGCGAAAAGCACCCACACGGCTAAGCGCACAGCAGGTGGTCGCAACCGTTGGACCGGCGAAAGATCGGCAGCCAGCGCCGCAATCATCTTATCCATATCTGTATTGCTCATCGTATTTCCTCAAGTATCAATCAGTTTTTGCAGTGCTTTTAAGCCCCGGTGCATCGCTACTTTAAGAGCGGGTACCGACATCGAACTTTCGATTGAAGCCTCCTTAAGGCTCATATCGCGTAATTTCAAAAGCTCAACCGCCGTCCGTTGTCCTTTGGGCAATTGGGCCAGGGCCTTTTTCAAAGTGTCGCTGGTAGCATACGCCAACGCCCCTTCTTCATAGTCATTCGTTCCTTCTCCGCTAAAGGTTTCAGGATATTCGTCGACTAGAATTTCACGGCTGCGATTTCGATAGATTTTTCGCAATTGATCTGCCACCCGGCGCGTCGCAATGGCGTATAACCATGGCGCAAAAGGAAGGCTAGGATCAAAGGTGTGACGGTTGGCATGAATCGATAAAAGAACCTCTTGCACCACATCTTCGGCAAACTGAACATCAGAAATACGGGACCGAACAATTTGTCGCACCTTGGGTAGAACAGCCGTCAATAGACGTGCATAAGCATCGCCATCGCCGTCTTGGGCCTGGGCCATCAGGCCTGCCCACTGTTCTTTATCTTCTGCGGTCATTATGGCTCCAAAATCGTTTGGTATGTGTAACCTAAGTAGGATTCTCTGCGAAGTATAGAGCAGACATCGTTCTAAAGAGGTGCCGAACCAAAATGATAAAGAGATAATGTGGTCATGTATGAGGTTTTAGTTGGGTCGCTTGGCATCGTTTTGCTCGCCAGTTTTTTTCTGTCGCCGCGTGTCCGCACCCTGGATGGTTTTTTTAAGGGTTTCTCAGAAAACGGAACGGCCCCAAGCTTGCTCACCTTGACCTTGTCGCAAGTCACCACCTGGGTGTTTGCCAGGTCCCTTATGAACGCGGCGATTTTAGGGTTTTATTACGGCATCGCGGGCACGGTGGCTTATGCGGCGTATTACCTCTCATTTTTAACCGGAGCCTGGATTGTTGACGGTATTCGGTTTCGTCACGGGTTTGAAAGCGTTCAGCAATTTCTGTTCGCTCGTTTTGGCCGCCAAGGGGCCGGGGCCTACAACGTGGTGGTCGCCGTTCGTTTGCTCAGCGAAGTTTTTGCGAACTTGTTGGTGGTGGGCATCATCTTTGGCGTGGCTGGCACGGTGCCGTACACCATCGCCATCATTTCCATATCGCTATTGACCCTGGGCTATTCCATGATGGGTGGCTTAAGCGCCTCTTTGCGCACAGACGTCTTGCAAACGGTCATTCTCATTGGCGTGTTGTTGGTTTTGGTGGTCCGCGTTGTGGGGGCCGAAGGGTTCGATATGCCGGCCTTGATGACCACCAGCCCCGACATGACGTCACCCGGCTGGATTCTATTGGCGGTCGCTTTCTTGCAAATCTGGAGCTACCCCCTGCATGATCCGGTGATGATGGATCGCGGCTTTATAGCCGACCGTCGCACCACCCGGTTAAGCTTTCTTCATGCCTGTTGGATCAGCATCGCCTGTATTTTAGCCTTTGGCTTGTTGGGTGTGTACGCTGGCGTCATGAAAACAGGCGGCGAAGATATGGTGCGGACCCTCACCCGTTTGGTTGGCGACGGCACCATGGTGCTGTTTAACATCGCCTTGATTGTCTCGGCCATTTCGACTTTGGACTCGACGTTTTCAAGTGCCTCAAAACTCACCATTATCGACATGAACATGGCCCCCCCAACGGCGCAAAATGGCCGCATCAGCATGGCGTTGTTTTTGTTGGGCGGTTTGGTCTTCTTGTTTTTAGGGTCAAAAGATTTGTTTACAGCCGTGGCCGTCAGTGGCACAGCATCCATGTTTTTAGCCCCCGTGGTGATTTTTAGCATCTGGCTGAACCGAGACATTGCCCCCTGGGCCTTTCGCGTGGCCTTTGTCGCCGCGATGAGCGGAGCCACACTCTATTTTTTAGAAGCCGGAGGACATATTCACCTGATCGAACCAACCTTTGGTATTGCCCATAAGTATGCCAAGTTGCTGTTGATTTCCGCCGCCGTCATGAGCGTTGGGTGCGGGTCCTTTGCGATGGCTTTGAAGCCGCGCGCGGCCCCCGTGTCAGTCGAAGATTGATGATGATGGAAATGACAGGACCCGTTCTGGTATTTGGTGGTCCTTATGGCAACCTTCAAGCCACCATGGCGATGAAAGCCGAGGCTGAACGCTTAAGAATTGAACCCGATCATTGCCTGTGTACCGGAGACGTGGTGGCCTATTGCGCCCAACCCCAAGAAACCGTGCAGTTCATCCGCGACTGGGGGGTGCCCGTGGTGATGGGCAATTGCGAACAAGCCTTAGCGTTGAACAACGACACGTGCGGCTGTGGATTTGCAGACGGATCAACGTGCGATTTATTATCCAAACACTGGTTTGCTTTTGCCAATGCGAACCTTGATACAGACAGCCGGGCGTGGATGGGCGATCGCCCCCCAATCCTTCGGTTTAAGATGGCAGGAAAAACCGTCGTCGCCATCCATGGCGGCGTTGATGACATCAGCCGCTTTATCTTCGCCTCAACACCCGAAGCCGTAAAAATCGAACAAGCCACCGCCGTTCAGGCTGACGTCATTTTGGCCGGACATTGCGGGTTACCCTTTACCCAGAGTCTGAGCAATGGCGTGATCTGGCACAATGCTGGTGCCATTGGCATGCCCGCCAATGATGGGACGCCGGATGTCTGGTACTCGGTCCTAACGCCCCAAAGTGACAAGATTTTCTTCACCCATCACCGACTGACATATGACCACCAGGGCGCGGCTTTACGCCTGTAAGAGCAAAATTTGGCCGAAGGCTATAAGGCCGCCTTGATCCGTGGCTACTGGCCCAGCTTAGACGTCCTGCCGCCAAAGGAACGTGCAGCAACGGGACATCGAATTGAATTTTAATATCAACAGGAGTTGAAAATGAACATGCAATTCATGCGGATTTGTTTTGTTATTCTAGCGATGAATGCCCCTGCTTTGGCGAAGGATGCAACCCCCGTTGAAGGGATAAAAGTGTTTCATTCCAACCTGGGTTTTAACGATTACTTGGTGCGTTTGAAATCTTCCATTGCGGCCCATAAAATGGGCGTCGTGGCCGAAGCCTGTGCCGATTGTGGGGCGCGTAAAATTGGCGTTCAAATTGCGGGGAACCGTGTAGTTATGATCTTCCACCCCCGCTTTGCCGTGCGTATGTTGAAGGCGAGCCTTGCGGCTGGAATAGAAGCCCCGTTGCGGCTTTATGTCACCGAGCAACCCGATGGAACACAACTGAGCTATCGTTTGCCCAGCGCAACGTTCGCTCCTTATGGCGTCGCGGATTTGGACGTCATGGCTTTGGAAATCGACCCAATTTTTGCCGCCATTGCTGCTGACTCTCTGAAGTAAGGGGGCACGATGAGCCCGCAAAACAACCCTCAATTACGCATGTTAATTCTGGCTGCGTTGCTGGCCCTAGCTCTGTTTGTTTCTGTGCTTTCACAGGCGGGAAATCAAGCTCTGCTGTTTGTCCTTGGATTGCTTATGGGCATGACCTTGCTTTATGGCGCCTATGGGTTTTCAGGAGCCTATCGCGCCCTGCTGCAAGACCGCGATATGACGGGCGTCGTCGCGCAGTTGATCATGTTGGGCCTCGCCATTGTGCTGTTCGCACCGATTTTGGCTCAGGGCACGATTTTTAATCATGGGGTATCCGGTTCCTTTGCTCCGGTCAGTGTGTCCGTCGCCTTTGGGGCCTTTATCTTTGGCATCGGCATGCAATTTGCCCGAGGTTGCGCCTCTGGGACTCTCTATACAGCGGGGGCTGGTAATCCTCGCATGGCCTTGGCGTTGGTGTTTTTCTGTGCGGGTGCATTTTGGGGCAGCCTTGATTTGGGCTGGTGGCAAACATTGCCATCATTGGGCGTGATCTCGTTGGGCCACGCTTGGGGTTGGACCAACTCTACGCTCGCTCAGCTTAGTGTGTTGGGATTGATTTACCTTGTCTTGAAACGCCGGGGTTGGAAAATCCGCACCGCCAGTCTTTGGGGGCAAGGCCTCTCTTGGCAAACCCTCATCCGTGGTCCCTGGCCCTTGCTGTTTTCCGCCGCCCTGTTGGCGGTGTTCAATTGGGCAACCCTATTGATCACAGGCCATGGTTGGTCCATCACGTGGGCCTTTTCCCTGTGGGCCGCCAAAGGGGCCGTTTTGCTGGGCTGGAATCCTGCGGACAGTTCTTTTTGGGCGAGCGGCTTTGCCAACTCAGCCCTTAATCATTCCCTTTTAACCGACGAGACTTCGGTTATGAACATCGGCATTTTGTTGGGCGCCATGATGGCTTCGGCCTTGGCGGGTTCACACTATAAAAGCACGTCGACCAAAGCCAATCCCTTTGTCGCGGCAATTCTGGGCGGCTTGCTGTTGGGCTATGGGGCAAGGCTGTCTTACGGCTGTAATATTGGGGCATTTTTCAGCGGCGTTGCGTCCGGCAGCCTGCATGGCTGGTTATGGATTGTGTGTGCCCTTCCCGGAAATGGGGTCGGGCTTTTTCTGCGAAAAGCCCTTAAGCAATGACCCTATCCACACTGTTATTTAGAAGGATTAAATCATGAAAAATTGGTTCGCTTTTGTTACACTCGCGTTCGCTTTTGCACCCTCTGTCGGCGCGGCGCAAACGCCCGACATCATTGAATTGACGCAAACGCCCTGTCAGTTCTTAGAGTCCGAAATTGACCATGACTTCACATCTACCCAAAAATCCGACTGTGATGCGATCAATGCCAGAACGGCTGAAGACCGCCTCAAAAAAGCCCCCGTGATTTCGGTGGTGGCCGGGGATTATATTTTTAGGGTGCGCAATAAAAATGTCCCCTATGAATTGGGGTTTTGGCTGCGCGATACAGACTATGATTGGCGCAACCCCCTGCACAAGCTCACCAAAACAAGCGTTTCGGGTGGCGGACTGACAGAGGGTAAAAGCCAAGATTACGCCGTCACGTTAAAACCCGGAACCTATTTGTACTCGTGTCCGTTAAATACAACGCCCGATTACACGTTGGTTGTGACAAACCCCTAAATTCGTTTTTTTATGGGGATCGTGTAACCAAACCCCACGTGCTAGCGAAACTTATTATGAAGGCTCATTCCAAGTGCTGGATGGCCAATCTTTTTTGAAACAAACAAGGTGGAATATAAATGTTTAAAAAATCTCTCAAACCGACCGCTCTTAGTCTCGCTGTTTTAGCTGGCGTTGGCGCCATGACAATTATGCCCCAGGCTCAAGCCGCAAGCACCGACATTTTGGTCGCCAATGCTGATTGCATGAAAAACCCATGCAACCCTTGCGCGCCCTGTGCAAAAAATCCATGTGCTGCCCACAACCCATGTGCCGCTCATAATCCATGTGCAGCTAAAAACCCATGCGCCGCTCATAACCCCTGTGCCGCTAAGAACCCTTGTGCCGCTCACAATCCATGTGCAGCTAAAAAACACATGTAATTGGTTTGTTAAAATGATCCGGGTGGGTTTGCAAAGGCCCACCCGATTATTTAACAACTCAAAAAATTTAAATGAAGTGGGAGTTATCGACGTGAAATCGTACACCAAAAAATTTAAGTCCAAAACGGCCTTACCGAAACTCATTGGCGCCGGCCTGATCTTAGCGGCTGCGACTCCCGCTTTTGCTGCAAGCCCAACGGCACGAGGGCTGAACCCATCCGCACAAAGTCGTGCAAATTTGGATGGCTTTCAGTTGGCCGCGATGAAAAATCCGTGCAACCCGTGTGCAGGCAAAAATCCATGTGCCGCTAAGAACCCTTGCGCGGCTCATAACCCCTGTGCTGCAAAGAACCCCTGTGCCGCAAAAAATCCTTGTGCTGCAAAAAATCCTTGCAACCCTTGCAATCCCTGTCGGCCAAATCCATGTGCGGCTTCGGATCGGATTGATCAATCGTTGGTCACTCGCCCTCACGGAACCAAGCTTGCGACCGGCAACAAAGCCGATTTAATTGCCGAGGGCAAAGCTCTGTTCATGAACGATCAATTAAGCTCGAACGGCATGTCTTGTATTGCCTGTCACAATGACTATGGAGCCTTTGAGGCCTCTTTCTCCAAACCTTATCCCCATAAAGTGGCGATGGCTGCGGGTCGCGTTGGAATGAAAACAATCGCCCTCGACGAAATGATCCAAGTTTGCATGGTCGCCCCTATGGCAACCAAACCCTTGCCTTGGGGCTCACGGACCCTTGCCGCTTTGACTGCCTATACGAGCGATCTGCAAAAGTCCTTCGTTCCCGAAGCGGATGAAAACCCCTGTGCGCCAATGAACCCCTGCGCCGCCCACAATCCTTGTGCGGCTCATAATCCGTGTGCCGCCCATAACCCGTGTGCAGCTAAAAACCCCTGCGCGGCACACTAAGCCTCTCCGACACACCAACGCGGGTCCAGTTCTCAGGACCCGCGCTGGTCTATTCTCAAAGATCGTTTGACGTTATACTCAACCAAATCAATTCCTGGGGACCGATCTATGAAGAACAAATCCATTGATGATTTTTGTGCGTTGCCGCGCAGTGAGCTTGAAAACATGTTGGATGCGGGTCGATGGGTTTTGGAATGCCATCGGGTATTACAAAAAACGTCCGATAATATCGTTGGCGAAGTTTTACGGGGCCAAGGCACCTTTACCGAACTAGAGCATTATCCACCCGGCGACGTTTTCGATACGGCCACGTTTAGCCAATATTATTACCATGCCCACCGGGGGGGTGAACATGGTCATTTTCACACCTTCGTGCGCGGCGATGAGGCGGCAAAGTCCCAACCCATAGCGCAATCGCATATGGATTATATGGATGATCGCGAAGATACCATTTGTCATTTGATTGCCATTTCCATGGACAATGCTGGCCTGCCGACGGGACTGTTCACGACCAATCGCTGGGTGACGGCGGAAAATTGGTTTGAGGGCAAAGATACGGTGTCTATGCTGAAGACATTCGAGATGGACTTAGCCCCGCCGTCGTGGCCTGTGAACATCTGGATATCGAGTCTGTTGCGCTTGTTCCGTCCGCAAATCATTGACCTGATTGAACACCGCGACGGCGTGATAACCAAATGGAAACAAGACCATTCCGATCGCGATGTTTTTGAAGATCGGGGCCTAGATATCTTAGATGAAATCCCCATTTCCATTGAACAGCAAATAACCTTAATTGAACAAGCGCTGGCCTCATGAAAGAGTCCGCCGTTTTAAAGACGGGTTTGATCGGAGCTACAGTCGCGGCGATCTGCTGTTTCACACCCGTTCTGGTCATTGGACTTGGGGCCGTTGGTTTATCGGCTTGGCTAGGCGGACTTGATTATGTGCTGCTTCCGACCTTGGCGGTTTTTGTGGCCGTAACCCTGTACGGGTTTTATCTGCGGTTTTTTAAACATCCAGACAGCAGCCCTAAAGCATGACAAAGCCAACGCACGATTGCTGTTCTTCGTCTCAGGCGCAGCCGAACAAACGTTCGTGTCCAGGCCATGGCGGTGCCTGTGGCGAAGTCTCTTACACAACGCTTTCCCATCACATCAAACAGCCTTGGCGCTTAACTGAAAAAACACGCCGTTTCTTTTTTTGTGATGACCCAGATTGCGACATTATTTATTTTGATGATGAAAATTGGCAGGTTCAGCAATCCGATGTGAGAACCAACATAGGCGCCAAAGACACGTCTGGGGAGGCGATGGTTTGTTATTGCTATGGCGTCACCCGCACAGATGCGCTCAAGGACGCTGACATCAAAAAATTTGTCATGGATCGGACCAAGCAGAAACTTTGTTCCTGCCAAACCCAGAACCCATCGGGTCAATGCTGTCTAAAGAACTTTCCTAGAAACAAGGACCCGTAGGATGACAAAAAAATCAATCCCATTGGGGGAACACAACGCCTTTGTTGTGATCGCCGACATCAGTGGCTATACCGAATTTATAAAATTTTCGGCCCTGGAAATGACCCATGCCCAAGCCGCCCTATCTGCCCTGATGGGTGCCATGTGGGAAGCCGGAGAGAACGACTTAGAACCCCTGAAGACCGAAGGCGACGCGATCTTATTTGCCGGGGCCGATAAGCCAGAAGCGATCGCCAATGGCCTACACAGAATTTTAAAGGCCTATTATCAAGCCCGAGCAACTTTACACACCCACAACAGTTGCGACTGCCGGGCCTGCAGCAGCATTCCCAACTTAGAGCTTAAAATTCTGGGCCATTACGGCATGGTCTTGTTCCATGAATTTAAAGGGGGCCGCGACATAACGGGCTTAACCGTCGTTGTCGTGCACCGTATGCTTAAAAATTCAATTGAAGGAACCCGCTATGTTGCGCTCAGTGAGGCAGCCTGTTCCTTGCCCCTTAATTTAGGCGAACGCGTCGAAATGTTCGAGGAATACGCAGACGTTGGGGTTTTGAAAATTGACGTCCAACGGTTTGACCCTAGCCCCTGGAATACGGAAACCAAAAAATCCGTTGGGCGCATTCAGTCGGCCCTGAACTGTATTTTAGGGATATAGTTGCCGGCCAAAATGACCGAACATTTAGTCATCGTCCTCTACGGTCCAGGTATGACCCTGACGGAGAACATCGTTCAAATTGCTCGTTGCCTCAGACGTTTGTTGTTCCACCATTTTGCGGATTTCGACTTCAAAGATATGGCCCTGTTTGCAAAAAAGAATGCCAATCGCGACGGGGAAATCGGGGCCGGTCATGTCAGCCAAAAGGGCCGCTAAGGCACGATCCGTTTCGTCATGAATTAAAATGTCGTCTTCACTGATGCCATTTTCACCAAGGGTCACGATTTCCAAAGACAAGGTGCCCGGCTTAATCCTGATCCCTTTTGTTTTGTCCTTGCCAAACAGCAACGGCTGACCGTTTTCAACATGGATTTGCTTTTCAGCAGCGATTTCTTTCGCGGTAAAGTCGGCAAAGGCCTCATCATTGAAAACGACACAGTTTTGGAAAATTTCAACAAACGCCGTTCCCTTAAAATGATACGCACGGGTCAAGGTGGCGGTCAGTTCTTTTTGTGAACTGTCGATGCCGCGTGCAACAAAATGGCCCCCTGAACCGAGCGCCATCAAAGTCGCAGAAATCGGATTTTCGATGCTGCCCAAAGGCGTCGAAGGAGACCTTGTCCCCGCCCGCGAAGTCGGCGAGAATTGACCTTTGGTGAGCCCGTATATTTCATTGTTAAACAGTAAAAATTGCGCATCCACATTGCGCCGGATCAAATGGATGAAGTGATTTCCGCCAATCGACAAGGCATCGCCGTCCCCTGAAATGATCCACACATCTAAGTCTGGGTTTGCCAACTTAATGCCGGTAGCGATAGCAGGCGCTCGTCCGTGGATGGTGTGAAATCCGTACGTTTTCATGTAATATGGGAACCGCGCGGCACACCCGATACCCGATACAAATACGGTATTTTCGGTTCTCGCATTCACATCGGCAAGGGTGCGCTGGACCGCTTTTAAAATCGCATAATCACCACACCCCGGGCACCAGCGTACTTCTTGGTCGGAGGCAAAATATTTAGCCGTCAACTTCACGTCTGGCAACACATCGGTCATGGCGCGGCCTCCAAATGAACGCGTATTGCGTCTTCGATTTCATGAATTTTGAACGGTTGCCCGGTCATTTTATTGAGACCCTTGGCATCGAATAAATACTGCTCTCGTAGCACCTTGATGAACTGACCGCTGTTCATTTCGGGAACCAAAATACGGTCAAATCCTGACAGCAGTTCCCCTAAATTTTCGGGCAGTGGCCAGATATGGCGAACGTGAACGTGGCTGACGGCAAACCCTTGATCAAGAAGATTGCTGACGGCGCGGTTGATCGGGCCATACGTCGACCCCCACCCGACCACAACAAGTGGGCCGCTATCCGCGCCGATCTCGGTCTGTTGATAAGGAACATCCTGAACCACGGCCTGAATTTTTTCGGCGCGTACATCGGTCATTTTTTGATGATTTTCGGGATCCGAAGAAATTTCGCCTGTTTCATAGCTTTTTTCCAGACCGCCCGTGTGGTGTTCAAGATTGGGCGTTCCAGGTATCGCCCATGGCCTAGCCTGCGTCACCGCATCGCGTTCCGTTGGATCAAAGTTTGGACCTTCGGTATGGAGGTTGATGGGGAAGGTTTTGAGCTTATCGACATCTGGAATCAGCCAAGGCTCGGATGCATTGCCTATGTAACCGTCACTGAGAACGATCACAGGCGTCATATACTTAGTCGCAATGCGGCAGGCTTCGATCGCCATATTAAAACAATCCGCTGGCGCACGGGCGGCGATCACCACCACCGGGCATTCTCCGTTGCGTCCATAAAGCGCTTGCAGTAAATCAGCTTGTTCCGTTTTTGTCGGCAGGCCCGTAGACGGTCCGGCGCGTTGGGTGTTGATGACGACCAACGGGCGCTCGCTGCTAACGGCAAGGCCAATGGCTTCTGCCTTCAAGGCGATACCCGGGCCAGAGCTTGAAGTCACGCCCAGCGCCCCTGCATACGAGGCCCCAATGGCGGCACAAACCGCCGCGATCTCATCTTCGGCCTGAAACGTAACGATGTCATGTTCGACCATATGCGACAACGTGTGCAGCACGGGTGAGGCAGGCGTAATGGGGTAAGAACAAAACACCAGTCTCAATTCGGCAAGCCTAGCCCCCACGGCTAAACCCCACGCCATGGCTTGGGCGCCGGTGACCGTTCGGTATAACCCCGGCTCTATATCCGGAGCCTTGGCAACCGTGAAGCTGTGCAAACCGTCCGAAACTTCCATGGTTTCCGCCAGCGCGTGTCCGGCATTTAAGGCGGCAATATTGGCGTTCGCAATATCAGGCCGTTTTGCAAATTTTGTTTTCAACCAATCGACAGTGGGTTGGCGGGTGCGGTCAAACATCCAATAGACATAACCAAGGGCCCAGAAATTTTTACAGCGCAGCGCCTCTTTTTTGGACAGGCCAAAATCGCTGACCGCATCCTGGGTCAGTTTGGAAATATCCATCTCAATGACGCGATACGCATCCAGGCTGCCGTCTGTCAGAGGATTGTTTTCGTAACCCGCTCGGTGCAAGTTGCGTTCTTGAAAAGAACCACCATCGACAATAAGGGTACCCCCAACTTTGACGCCATCGAGTTCCACTTTCAGCGCCGCCGGGTTCATCGCGACCAAGACATCGAATTCATCGCCCGCCGTTTTGATCACCCGAGAGCCAAAATTGATCTGAAAGGCCGATACGCCGAAAGTCGTACCCACGGGGGCGCGGATTTCAGATGGATAATCAGGGAATGTGGTGAGATTATTTTGCGCCACAGCCGTTGCCAAGGTGAACTGTCCCCCGGTGATCTGCATCCCGTCACCGGAATCGCCAGAAAACCGAACCACCGCAGACTCAAGTTTCTGGCGCGAGGCCGTACAGGTGGGGGCTTTCAAAATATCAGACACGACCACAACCCTTCCTGTGAGACTTACAGTAAAGATTCTTACCACAGATGTGTAAACATCAACAAAAACATTCTCTTAAAGTACATGAAAAACCGATAAATGTGGCCTCCTGGCCCTCCAGTCAAGACGCAATCTGCTTGCATACTATTTAGTGCATCCTAAGACGTCTACTAAACAATTTTGCCTTAGGCAAAGCGTCTGCATCCATTTTGTGTTATATTCATTAGCTTGGGGACGTTTCTAAATTGTTTGGGCAATATAGAAAGGGTGACCGATGACGTATGCGCGTCGTGCTTTTTGTTTTTTTGTTTTGTATTGGCTGATGTGGCAATCTTCAAGTTTGATTGAATTGTCGCCACATGTCAGCGCCTTGTCCCCAGCCCCTGCTCTTGCCATTGCTTTCCTAGCTTTTTTTGGTTTCGCCTATCTGCCTGTTTACCTCATTGCGGTCATCATGAGCAGCCTGCCCCAACTTCCCTTTTGGAATTTCAGTGTTTTGGAATGGGGCATGGCTTTGCAGGGTTTTGTTGTGTATGGCACGACCGGTATCTTTATTAATAAGGTGTGCCGATACTGTTATCCCGTGCGCACCCTTAAGCACATTGCCCGCTTTTTAACGATGGCCTTTTTGTCCTCGCTTCTGTCCGCTGTGCTGTCCATTCATGTCTTGCAACAGTTTTCAACGGCTGTCGATGAACCGACCCAACATTTGTTTTTTTCCATTTGGATCGGTGATGCGGGCGGCATCATTATTATGGGGCCACTGATGTTCATTTTGATGAACAATGCCCAAAAAGATCAGGTGCTCACGCGCTTCAAAAAGCAGCTCAATGAAATTATAAATGATTTAGACCTTGGTATCTTGTTTGTCCTTTTCAGTGTTCAGATTCTTTTTTATGGCATCAGTTTCTCCGCGCACATCACGGATTTTGAATATCTATGTCTTCTGCCCATCGCCATCGGTGCCGCAAAAATGGGATTTTTGCGCGGCTACATTGCGGCTTTGATGTCCAGCATGGCACTTATTATTCTTGCTCAAATCATTGGCCTTGGCGACTATCCGGCCTTAGATCTGCAATTCATGTTTCTCATATCGACGATCATCGCCATGTTGGTCGGGATCGAAAGTGACGCAACGCTAAAGGCCGAAAACAAGGCCGAAAATTTTTATTCCAAATCGATTCACGACGATCTGACAGGCCTGCCCAATCGAGCTTATTTTTTTGAAACATTACAAGCCTTCAGCGCCCTGTGCGTTCGGGAAAAACGCGTGGGGCATTTGTTGTACATTGACGTCGATGCCTTTAAGGAAATTAATGACACACTTGGGCACCTTGCCGGAGATTGCGCCTTAAAAACAATCTCTGAGACTTTAAAAAAACATCAACGTCAAGGCGATACGGTGTGCCGTATCGGCGGGGATGAATTTGCCATTATTCTTACATCCACGCATTCTGAACAAGATGCCAACCTGGTTCGACAAAAGATTTTAGACCGCGTGGCTGCGGCGAGGTGCCTTGATTATCCTACAGTGTCCTTGCGCATCAGTATCGGGCTGCAAGAAATCACATCTGTTTTTGAGGGCAAAATTGATGATTTGCTGCATCTAGCTGATTTGAAAATGTACGAACATAAGAATTTAAAAAAAACCGCACTTAAAGTACCTTGATAGAAAGTCCGCTACTCTCCCTCTTCAAGTTCCCACAGTGCCTTTTGAATCGCTTGATCTTTACCGTGAACAAAGCGCGCAATATCTGCATCCGATTTGACGATGTGATTAAACAGCCACTCCCGCAAAAACCTACGGATATGGGTTAAGATTTCTGGGTCTTGACCCTTTTGAAAGACCACCGCTAGCTCGCTCACTTGAGTTGCAAGATCATGGTGAATTTGGCGATGTTTATCAAGATTTGGGTACGCACACGCTTCCATCACCGCCTCTTCCCGGCGGAAGTGATAAACCGTGTAGTTGATGAGATCCTCAAAGAGAGCTGGCAAATCATCATCCCCAACGGAGCGATGAGTGAGCTGGTTCAAAATTTTAACAAGAGCCAAATGGTCTTGATCAATGGCCTCAACGCCGATGCGCAACGCATCAACCCAAATCAGCACTTCATCATTAGACACCAATGGCAACTCGATCCAAAACGTACTGCCAACCCCGACCTCGCTTTCTAAACCAATACGTCCGGCCATTTGCTCGACCAAAAGCTTGGTCACCGCAAGACCAATACCAGCCCCTTCTTTGGCAACCGTAAAGTCCCCGTTGAGGCGATGAAACATTTGAAAGACGTTCTGCTGGTCTATTTTGGCGATACCAATGCCGCTATCGGTCACAGAAAGATGTAAAAACCCATTGTCTGTCTCATAGCCATCTATAATGACCTCGCCGTTGTCTCGGTTATATTTAATCCCATTGGACAGCAGGTTAATAAGGACCTGTTTAAAGCGCTTGATGTCAGTGCGAAGATGCAACGGCGGCTGCTCACTTAGCCGTTCGGCCATACGAATATTGCGTGTAAGGGCCAGCGTTTTCGTTAAGGCGAGGCAATCTTTAACAACGTCCTGCACCAAAACATCTTCTAAGCTTAAGGTGGTTTGTTCGGCTTCAATGGTTGCCAAATCAAGCAGTTCATTCACCAGCTCAAGCAGGTGCGTGCCGCCTTCAAGGATGCCTTCCACGTGGCGGGTTTGCATCGGTGTCAGTGGTGTTTGCAGGGCAAGCTGCAGCATTTGGCCAAACCCTAATACGGCGTTCAGGGGTGTGCGTAATTCATGGCTCATGCTGGCGAGGAATTCTGACTTCGCTCGACTGGCTTTGAGCGCGGCTTCTTTTTCCGTTTCCAGGGAACTTTTAAATGCCAAAATTTCGACTGTCATTGTGTTAAAGGACGTTGTGAGTTCGCCTATTTCATCATCGGAAGTCGCGGGAATTTCGACTTTATAGTCCCCATTTGCGACACGTGTTGTGGCGGCCGTTAGGCGTTCAAGAGAGCGCGAAATCCGGTAAGCAACGAGTGTTCCGATCAACAAGGCCAGCACCAAGGCCAGCGCGGGAACCACTAAAATCATCCATTCAAGATGTTTCATATCGTACTTAAAGGTAATCAGTTCTTCGGTGGTTTCTTGGTGGGCGTTTACTTTTAGGGCTTCGATCTTGACTTGCAAGTCACGCGATTGCGGCTCGAGTGTTTCATCAAATAGGTCATGAAGATTCACAAAGTCCATATTGTCTAATGCGTATGCCTCAATAAAGGCTTTGCTCAATTGATCAAAATGATCAAGCCCCACGATGGCGTCTTGAACGACCAAAAGTTCTTTAGCATCCTGTTTGGTCGCCTCTGTAAAATTTTGAGAATTTCTGTTGTCCGCTTGAACCACATCAAGCCAGGTCTCTTTTATGTGTCTCAGTGTCGCAAGAGAGCTTTGAGCTTCATTTAGGGCATATGTGGCGTGATTGACGTCTTTGGCCGTTCTTTCAACGATCATTTCTCGCAAATTTGATTTTGTCCGCTGAATCAAAAAGGCCACATCAGAAGCGGTGTTCGTTTCTTGAATATTGAGCTGGATGAGCGCGTCGATTTCTCGGTTTAAACGCCCCTGCACGGTCACCAAGTACACGTCAGCACTACCAATACACACAGCCAAAAAGCATAGCGACAAAATAATTTTTGATCGTATCTTCATAAGGAACCTAAGCAAAATGCCTGACACATATTAAGCTTCAGGGTTTTGCAATTGCATTACGACAGATGTTTTGCCACCGTTTCTAAAAACAATGGAATAGAGATCGGCTTTGAAACGTAGTCGTCGCAACCCGCCGCACGGATATTTTCCTCATCGCCTTTCATGGCAAAGGCGGTCACCGCAACGATGGGAATATGCTTAAGGCCCTCATCCGCTTTTAAATCCTTAATGATTTCAAGCCCTGATCGACCCGGCAGTTGAATATCCATGACAATCAAGTCAGGGCAATGCTTTTGCGTCACATCCAAAACCTCAACGCCATCCGTCAACTGCATGACTTCATAGCCGTAGGACTGAAGAAGATCGTTGAACAGCTTCATATTGAGTTCATTATCCTCAACGATAAGAATTGTTTTTGGCATAGCCGCCCCAATTTTTAATGAATATATAGAAATACGTCTGCGTAAATTATAAGACAGATCAGTATTCAAATCCACCTCAACGACCGCTCAAAATCTCATGTCTTTATTCTTGTTGGCGGGAAATTTACGATGACTTGGCTACCGTGGCCTTTTTTGCTGTGAACCTTCAACGTTCCGCCATGCATTTTCATCAATCCCGCAGTCAAGGGCAGGCCCAAACCAGTGCCATCATTTTTACGATTGAGGCCACTATCCACTTGACCAAATGTGCTCATTGCCATGACGATTTCATCTTCATCCATGCCAATACCCGTGTCTGAAACAGTGATGGACAGCGAACCGTCCTTGTTCTCTTGGGACGTGACAAAGACCTCACCTTGTTCGGGTGTGAATTTGACGGCGTTGGTCAGAAGGTTCAGCAAAACTTGTTTGATGCGGCGTTCATCGACAAAAAGACTCGGACTTTCTTGGTCAATTGCCGATGTAATGGTGACCAAGCCCTTTTCAGCGCGCGGTCCGACAATGCGAATTGAGGCATCAACAACATCATATAATGAGACCGTGTCTTCGTACAAATTCAAGGCTCCGGCCTCAATCGCAGACACATCCAAAATGTCATTAATAAGGGCTAGCAGATGCTCTCCTGAAAAATGGATGTCATCTAGATATTCTTTGTACTTAGCATTTTCAATGGGACCAAATATTTCTGCTTTCATGGTGCCGGAAAAGCCAATAATCGCATTCAGCGGCGTCCTCAGTTCGTGGCTCATATTGGCCATCAAATCCGTCTTTGCCCGGTTCGCCGTCAAGGCCGTCATTTCAGCTTTTTTGCGTTTGGTTACATCCGTGCGAATGGAAATATATTGAAACGGTTTGCCTTTTTCATTCATAAACGGGACGATGGTCGACATAACCCAATAACTATCCCCATTTTTCTTTTTATTTTTTATTTCGCCTTGCCAAACCTTGCCACGGGATATGGTTTTCCACAAATTTTCATAGACCTCGGGAAGATGCTCATCGGATTTAATGATGCGATGGTTTTGGCCCAGTAATTCTTGTTCGCTATAGCCGCTGATTTCACAGAATTTTTTATTGGCGTAAATAATGTTCCCTTGGGCATTCGTCACACTTACAATGGCGTGTTCATCCATGGCATCCTTTTGAAAGTCGAGCTCTTTGACATGGATGGCTAATGTTTCTTCGCCTTTTTTACGGTCATCAATATCGATCACGATGCCGAGCATACGAATGGGTGTTCCATCTGGTTCTCGTTCGACATCACCCTTTTCACGAACCCAATGAATAGAGCCATCGGGCCATAGAACGCGGTGTTCAATATCGTAATCGGCTTTGTGTTCGACACACGCTTGAACGGCCTCAGATACCATCCGGCGATCCTTGGGATGGATGGCTTTCAGAAAATTTTCATAGCTGGTTTCAATGGTTCCCTCTGCATAGCCAAACAACGGCGCGATCTGGCTGGACCAGATCAATTCACCGGTTTGGATATTCCAGTCCCAGGTCCCAATGTGGGCATATTTTTGACTGCGGCTATAGCGTTCTTCGCTCGTGATGAGCTCTTGGCGGGCGCGATAAAAGACTCCGGCTAAAACCAATAGCGTTGCAATCGAAAGGCCCGAAAATCCTAGGATAACTATGCGAATTTTATAAAATGCCTTAAAGGCCTCTTCAGCATCTATTTCCGTGGCAAAGCCAAAACCTAGGTCTTTGTCCCAAACCCAAGCCCCAACCACCGAGACACCGCGATAATCGCGATAGGTATCAAGCATCAAACCACGCCCTCCGGCAATGGCGTTTTGGACCATGTCCGTCAAGGGCATATGGTCGCGCGTCTGCGAAGGTTTTTCCATGCGCGTTAAATTGACCCCCGGATCGCGCAGTTCAACCAACAAATCAGAGTGTTCGCCCTGGATCAGCTTGAGCTTTTTGAGCTGTGCGTTAAAGCGGCTCTCACTGATGAGTAGACCATCTTGATTAAAGGCAAATGTTTCGCCCGTATCGCCAAACCGACTGCGTTCAAATATGGGGGTAAAGCTTTCATCTGGTTCTAAACGAAAGGCAAGAACCGCGAGAACACGGCCATCGGCCCCCTTGACTGGTGTGGCCACAAACATGGTTGGTAGGGATTCGACCATTTTGCCATGAATGTCTTGCAGCCGAACGTCTGAGAACTGCGGCGAACTCACCAAGGTCTCACCTGCCCAAATTCGTTTGAGAAAGGAGTCCTCAAGCAAGTTGGTGATGCCAACGTTTTCATCGCGCGACGAAGCTAAGTTAATATTGTTTCGGTCTATAATAAAAAAACCACGATAGCCGACGGTTCTATTTAAGCTGGTGATCCACATTCGCAGATTTATGAGAGGGGCGCTGTTGATCAGGATGCCGTCTTCGGGCGTCAATTTCAGCAACGCCTGAACGTTTGACTGTATTTGCTCACTATTGCCCCACACCTGAGCGGATTTTATTTGGTTTTCAGTCTGATTTTTGATGCCAGCATGGGCCGTGTAAAGCACCGATGTCAGAGATCTCCCGATGCTCAGTTTTTCTTGGCTTTCGATGTCTTTTATGACGCCCCACGAGGAGGCGGCAATCACAATCACCAAGGCAAACAGAAAGACGAACTCACGGCCCACCATAAAATTTTTATTTTGCCAACGTCGACGCACGCCGGACTGCACCGATTGGTCTCCCAAAACTTTTTCGGAAGGATGTGCATCCAAATTTGGCTCTTGATGAGGATCCGGGATATTCCCCATGATCAACCTCACTTACAGTCTGTTATGACAAACTCTAAGCATCAACCATGCTCAGCATCACGTCAATGATCCAGTTCCATTGCTGATCGAGCAAATGTCTCAGTGGATGTACTTTTTTACCGCTTCAAACAGCATATCAGCCGAAATCGGTTTGGGCAAAAGCCCCACGCACCCGGCCTCTGCAACACTGTCAGTACCGCTAAACACAGGAAACCCCGTTACGGCGAGCACAGGAATATAATTCAAATGGCTCTCGGCTTTCAGCAATCGGGTGTAATGCAAACCCGAATGGTTGGGCAATTTAAGGTCCATGAGAATAAGGTCAGGTCTAAATAACTCGGCCAAACTAAGCGCATCTACACCGTCCACCGATTGAATCGTATCATACCCCACTGAACGCAGTAAGTCGGTGACCAGCTTCATTTGCAGGGCATCATCTTCGACGATCAAAACCGTTTTCGACATTCGCACCTCATTCCGAGTTGATTAATGCTTATACTCAACCATAGAATAATTCTAAGTTAATTTTATCAATTTAACCATAATTAAAATGGCATAGCTCCGTTTTTCTCAACCATATTCTTTAACCCCGTCGTCGCAAATTGAGGTATATAAAAGCTCCCTGCCTTTAAGGCAGACACTCGAACAAAGGCACGACGACCATGGAACTTCGCTTTACCGTCTGGCAATTCGTCCGGTTTATGGTGCATTTGGAAAGCCAGCCAGATGCCCAATTTGATGCATGGGGGGACGTCTGGCAGACCTTAGATGCCGACCTTGGAAAATGTGCAGCCCAAGATAATGAGGCCTTTAGCGACATGATGATGAACCAAGACGTGGTCATCGAAGACGCGACCCCGGCCCAAGCCGTGGCCGCAAAAAATGCGCTTTCCATCGTCCAGACCGAAATAGAAGCCGCCATCGCGAGTGCTGCCGATACCACAGAGGAAGAGCTCGAACACCTACAAGGCCTAAAATTCGAACGCCGAGAACTCCGTCAACTGACCCGTAAATTGGGTCGCCAAGCCGAGGCTTGTGACCCTTAATTTGCTTAGAGCTTTGCCTTAAGCTTCCCCCACCGTCTCGCCAATGGTGTCTGCGGCTTCATCGCCATCCCTCGCCAACAAGGTGATAAAGCCGCCCGATCCGGCTAGGTGGTGGGTTTCGAGGTCGGCGGTCATGAATTTGGTTTTGATGGCGGCCCATTCCATTTTGGCGGCGGCGTTAAGATGGCCGGATTCGGTGGCTTGTTCGGCCAAGATGCGCATACCGCCTTCTAACATAGAGAACGCGTGGGTCAGCACCAGGGCTTGATCATGGCTAAATTCAAAGCCACCCGTGTGTTCAAAGGCGTCGGCCAATTCAGCGAACAGCTCGCCCGTTTTTGCCAAATCACCGGGGTCCACATCGGGTTCGGTTTCGCCAAGGCGTTCCGACAAATAGCGCACGATTGAAGCAAACACCTTGGCTTCGGCATCAGCGGGAACCGGTTGGTTTTCATCGGGCAAAGTTTCATCCGTCATCGATCAGTCTTTCCAGCGATTTGCATTAAGTTTGTATTCAGGTGGCGCACCATATCGTGTAGGTCTGCCGCCGACAAGGCTTGCGGCTCTTCGGCCTTAGCTTTAAGGTGCCTTGGATCAGTTAAAGGGATGCCTGGGGCAGACACACCCAAGCGCAAAACACCAACCATGACCACGTTACAGCTTCTTTTGTATATTTTGCTGGGCATTTTTGCGCAGATCACGCTGGCGGCGTTGTTGGCGGTTTACCGTCACCTGCGCAGTTATCAGCATATGCAAAAACGCATGGCGGGTTTTGACAACACTGTCCCAGATGAGCCGCGCCTTAAAGACCTTCTGCCCACCCCAGGACACAGCAAGGCCCAACCTTGGAAGGGCGAACGGGACTTTACCGTGGTGCGCCGCGTGGCCGAAGACCCAGATCAAAACATCTGTTCTTTTTACCTGCAGCCCACCGATGGCACACCATTGCCAACCTATAAACCGGGACAGTTTTTGACCTTTGTCTTGGATGTCGCGGACCCAGAACAAGGCGGCACCAAAACCATCACCCGCTGCTATTCGCTGTCGGATGGTCCGGATCAACCCTTTTACCGCGTTTCCATCAAACGTGCGCCAGCGCCCCGAAACCAGCCCGAGCTTCCGCGTGGCGTATCGTCGAACCATTTTCACGACCATGTTCACGAAGGCGATACCTTGCAGGTGCGCAGCCCCAGTGGTCATTTTTTCTTAAGCCCCAACACCTCGCCCGTTGTTTTGATCGGCGGCGGCATTGGCATCACACCCATGTTGTCGATGCTGAACGCCACCCTGAACGCGTCCAGCACCCGGCAAGTTTGGTTGTTTTATGGGGTTACAAATTCCGCAGACCAAGCCATGAAAGCCTATTTGGAAGAGGTCGCGTTGAAGCATGAAAATGTGCACCTGAATGTTTGTTACGCAAACCCCTTGGACCAAGATCGCCCCGGTCGTGATTTCCAACACCAAGGGTTTGTTGACGTGAACTTGTTACGCGAAACCTTGCCGTATCAAATTTATGATTTTTACGTCTGTGGCCCCCGCGTGATGATGGAAACACTGGTGCCTGCGTTGGCCGATTGGGGGGTGCCGAATCAACACATTCACTATGAATCCTTTGGCCCGGCCTCAATCACTCGTAAAACCAGCACAACCGCCCCAAAAGAAGACATCGACCCTGAGGCTGCGCCGTTAACCGTTACCTTTTCAAAATCTGACCAACAACTGGTTTGGGATGGCAGCTCAGAAACGCTTTTGGACTTTGCCGAAAAACACGGCATCGCCATCGATTCTGGGTGTCGTGCCGGCGGCTGTGGGTGTTGCCAAACTAAAATCCAAAGCGGCGAAGTGGACTATACCCACATGCCCGATTTTGATACCGAACCCGGCTCCTGCTTGATGTGTGTCG